>OGYH01000134.1_pt1 | contig 71355 bp, 48 predicted proteins | sample 1576511 | NCBI WGS metagenome assembly OGYH01 (sample SAMEA3541522, study PRJEB24748) | human gut metagenome | biome: human gut; feature: human-associated habitat; material: faeces | place: China | collected 2012
GGCAGAGGGCATGACCATCCTTGAAAATGCGGCAAAAGAGCCTCATGTCGTAGACGTGGCGAACTTCTTAAACAGCATGGGAGCCAATATCAAGGGAGCCGGTACGGATGTCATCCGTATCCGCGGTGTCAGAACTCTGCACGGGACCGATTATTCTATCATTCCGGATCAGATCGAGGCCGGCACGTTTATGTGTGCGGCAGCTGTGACCCGGGGTGATATTACCGTAAAAAACGTGATTCCGAAGCATCTTGAAGCAATTTCCGCAAAGCTGATCGAGATCGGCTGTGAGGTGATCGAGGGAGATGACGAGGTACGCGTGGTCGGACGGCCGAAGCAGTGCTCAACCAATATCAAGACACTGCCATATCCGGGCTTTCCGACCGATATGCAGCCTCAGATGGCTGTGACGCTGGCTTTGGCAGAGGGAACCAGCATGATCACTGAGAGCATTTTTGAGAACCGCTTCAAATATGTGGATGAACTGGCACGTATGGGCGGAAACATCAAGGTAGAGGGCAATGTAGCTGTCATTGATGGCGTAAGGGGCTTTACCGGGGCACGCGTGGAGTCTCCGGATCTTCGCGCCGGAGCGGCTCTTGTACTCGCAGGTCTCTCGGCAGAAGGATATACCGTGGTGGATGAGATTGGCTACATCCAGCGCGGATATGAAAAATTCGAGGAGAAGCTTCAGGGACTTGGTGCAGCCATCGAGATGGTGGATTCTGAGAAAGAAGCACAGAAGTTCCGCTTAAAGATTGGATAATTGCTGCAGGCTGTCTGTTTTATCAGGATAGGATGAACGGACAGCCTGTTTTGCTCTATACGGATCGATCTGGAGCAATTTGGTAAGAATTGTAAGCAAATCGTTAAATTCTGTAGGGAAATTGTTAGGTTCCGGACACAATCTGTACACGTTTTTCTGGTAACCTGTAAGTAATCAGATAAGAAATCGTGATCAATGGATCAGTAAATCCGAAGAATGCAAAAGGAGGATGATATCAGTATGAAGTTATGGAAAAAAAGTTTAGCCGGACTGATCGGCGCAGTGCTGCTTACAGCACTCGCAGCAGGAACTGCACTGGCAGCAGAGAGCCGGACAAAAATTACCAGCGTCAGCATTACCATTGATTCTGACATTGCAGTAGGAGACAGCGGCGGAAGTGTTACCGCTACCGCAAACGGCAGCAATTATGATGTAACCGATGTTGACATTGTAAATGACGATGGTGAGTGGGTTGACGGAGATGTTCCGAGAGTTGAGATTACTCTGGAAGCAGACAGCGATTATTATTTTGCTTCCATGGCGAAATCCAAGGTTTCTTTAAAGGGAGATAAGGCAACCTATGTTTCTTCCAGAAGAGAAGATTCCAGCTCTACCCTGATCATTACTGTGAAGCTGGATGATCTGGAAGGTACCATGGAGATTGATAATGTATCCTGGGAAAATGACAATTCTCCGGTTGCAACCTGGGAAACTACCTCAGGAGCAGTCAGTTATCAGGTGCGTTTATACCGCGGCAGCAGCTCGGTAGGCAGTGCAGTCACTACCAGCAGCGAGTATTACAACTTTGCTTCCAGTATTACCAGAGAGGGTGAGTATTACTTCAAGGTTCGCGCAGTAAACAGCAACAGCAAAAAAGGAGACTGGTACGAATCTGATTACATCTATGTGGATGAGGAGATGCTTACAAACATCAAGGCCGGCAACTATACAACCGGCAATACCTCTTCCGGCAGTACGGCCAATACTCCGGGCGGAAGCACCCAGCAGGCAGCCTGGGTCAAGGACAGCGTAGGCTGGTGGTATCGCTTTGCTGACGGCACTTACCCGACAAACGGCTGGCTGCAGATCAACGGCCAGTGGTACTGCTTTGACAGTGTGGGCTATATGCGTACAGGCTGGATCCAGGCAGGAGACGGAAATTACTACTACTGCGACCTGACCAACGGCAACATGCTGACCAATACCTGGACTCCGGATGGCTACTATGTCAATGCCTCTGGTATATGGGTAAAGGGCAAGACCAGATAAAAAAGATCAAAAAGCAGGAAAGTCCTTGACAGTGCACAGGGAATCTGTTAAGATATGACACGCAGCTGTGATCTATAGCTGCGTGTTTTTGTTACCATTCAGATCGGGGAAGCGCCTCTGGCGCGTCCGTTGATAAATTGAAAAGTGCGTAATCCCTTATTCAGAGTGATGGAGATACAAAGGATCTGTGAAGTCACGGCAACCCCATACGAAATGCTACTGGCAGGAGCGTGCGGAAGGTGCCAACCTGAGCGAGAAATCGAGCAATAAGAGGATTTGATCGAATCAGAAATCAAGTCCGCAGCGTTGCTACGGACTTTTCTTTTGTTTATTTATTATTATTCTAAGGAGGATTTTCATGGAAAAGTTACTGTTTACTTCCGAGTCTGTTACCGAGGGACATCCGGATAAAATGTGCGATGCAATTTCTGATGCAATTCTGGATGCGCTGATGGAAAAAGACCCGATGAGCCGTGTTGCATGTGAGACCTGCACCACCACCGGCCTGGTTATGGTCATGGGTGAGATTACCACCAACGCGTATGTTGACATTCAGAAGATCGTGCGCGAGACCGTACGTGAAATTGGTTATGACCGCGCGAAATATGGATTTGACTGCGATACCTGCGGCGTGATCGTAGCGCTGGATGAGCAGTCCAAGGATATTGCACTGGGTGTAGATACCGCACTGGAGAAAAAAGAGAACACCATGGACGATGACGCACTGGATGCCATCGGTGCAGGTGACCAGGGTATGATGTTCGGTTTCGCAACCAATGAGACCGAGGAGTACATGCCGTATCCGATCGCCCTGGCACACAAGCTGGCACGCCGCCTGACTGAGGTCCGCAAGAATGGTACGCTTCGTTACCTTCGCCCGGATGGAAAGACCCAGGTTACCGTAGAGTACGATGAGAACGGCAAGCCGAAGCGTCTGGATGCAGTAGTTCTTTCTACCCAGCATGATGAGGAAGTAACCCAGGAACAGATTCATGCAGACATTAAGAAATATGTATTTGATGAGATCCTTCCGGCAGAGATGGTAGACGCTGAGACCAAGTTTTTCATCAATCCGACCGGACGTTTCGTGATCGGCGGACCGCACGGAGACAGCGGCCTGACCGGACGTAAGATCATCGTAGACACCTATGGCGGCTACGCACGTCACGGCGGCGGCGCATTTTCCGGTAAGGACTGCACCAAGGTAGACCGTTCCGCAGCGTATGCAGCACGTTATGTTGCAAAGAACATTGTTGCGGCAGGACTGGCTGATAAGTGTGAGATCCAGCTTTCCTACGCAATCGGCGTGGCCCATCCGACTTCCATCATGGCAGACACCTTTGGAACCGGTAAGCTCTCAAATGAGAAGCTGGTTGAGATCATCCGCGCAAACTTTGATTTAAGACCGGCCGGTATCATCAAGATGCTTGATCTGCGCCGTCCGATCTACAAGCAGACCGCAGCATATGGCCACTTCGGTCGTACGGATCTGGATCTTCCGTGGGAGAAACTGGACAAGGTGGATGTTCTGAAGGCATATCTGTAATAGAAAATATACGACAATAGAAAGGACCGGAAGTCCGCTGCGGCGGATTTTCCGGTCCTTGCCTGTTTTTGTGTTTTATGATTCCGGAGCTACGATCTTGGCAATCATACGATTTGGCAAACAGACGATCAGTTCTCCGTTCATGGAGACTTTGCCCTGATGCACGCACACCTTGTCGGGACAGGAAGCTTCACTGACCCATGCAGCACCATTCTGGATGATCAGATGGTTGGTGCCGCCGTTTGCGCCGTCTATGATGAGATCAGCATCCTGATTTAAGTCCAGTGTCTGGACAAGGTGGCCGTCTACGGTGATTTCGACCCGGGCGGCCGGCTGCCTGTGCATGGCCTGATTAATCAGAAATCCGGCGGAGGCAGCCGCAAGAAGGATCAGGACCAGAATGATTTCCCGCTTTTTTTTTGTCATGGGATCTCTCTTTCTAAAATGATAGGATAATGATATAATGGTTAAAGATTCTGAACTGGATAATCCGGACAGAAGTCAGAGCTTTTTCGTGTTTGAACTATAGCATAGAAGCAGGGAGATGTCAAATTGGAAAACAGAAAACCTGGTCAGAAGCGCAGAATACGGGGCCATGCGGATAAAGCCGCCTTATATGGCCTGCTTATTGCCCTGGCTTTTATATTCAGCTATGTGGAGGCGCTGATCCCGCTTCCGGTTCCGGTGCCCGGTATCAAGCTGGGCCTTGCAAACCTGGTGAATGTAGTGGGGCTATATACAGTGGGGGCCGCAGGAACCCTGGTGGTCGGGCTCCTTCGTATTGTGATGGTGGGCTTTACGTTCAGTAATCCGGGCAGTATGCTGTATGCACTTGCGGGCGGCATCCTAAGTCTTGCGGTTATGGCGCTTGCAAAAAAAATGGATTGGTTTGAGAAAACCGGAGTCAGCATTCTTGGCGGTGTGTTTCATAATATTGGACAGCTTTCCATGGCAGCCTGGATCACAGGGACAGCGGGGGTATTTACATATCTGCCGGTGCTTCTGGTGACCGGTGTCATCACGGGAGGAGTCATTGGCCTGCTTGGCGGCCTGGTGACAGAACGTATTGCGCCGGTCATTCAGCGCATGCGCCGGTAAATCTGCAGCGTCGGCATAAAAAATTGTAGACAGGACAAAGATTATCCTATGGAACTGCAGACAAAAACGGATTATACTGAAAGAAATATATAAAAACATGGGGAATGGGGAGGTCATCTATGGTTTACACAGCAATCAAGAAACTGGTGCAGTATGGTCTGGAGACCGGTCTGATCACAGAAACAGACCGTATTTATGCAACAAATCAGCTTTTGGAGGCATTAAAACTGGAAGCCTATGAGGAACCGGAAGATCCGGTGGAAACAGGAAGCCTGGAGGAAATCCTGAGAGAACTTCTGGACTATGCCTGTGAACAGGGCCTGATCGAAGACAGCATTGCCTATCGTGATCTGTTCGACGCGAAGCTGATGAACTGTCTGATGCCGCGTCCGTCCGAGGTGGAACAGATTTTCTGGAACCGCTATCAGGAGGGCGGCCCGGAGGCGGCTACCAATTATTTTTATAAACTCAGTCAGGATTCTGACTATATTCGCAGATACCGGGTCTGCAAGGATCAGAAATGGGTCACCGGCACACCGTATGGAGATCTGGACATCACCATTAACTTATCAAAGCCGGAGAAAGATCCGAAGGCTATCGCGGCTGCCAAGCTGGCAAAGCAGAGCGGCTACCCGAAATGTCTGCTTTGCATGGAGAATGAGGGCTACGCAGGTCGTCTGAACCATCCGGCCAGAAACAATCACCGCATTATCCGCATCACGGTGAATGAGAGCCGCTGGGGATTTCAGTATTCCCCATATGTATATTATAATGAGCATTGTATTGTCTTTAACGGGCAGCATACCCCGATGAAGATTGACCGCTCTGCGTTTGTGAAGCTGTTTGATTTTGTAAAACAATTCCCGCATTATTTCCTGGGATCCAATGCCGACCTGCCGATCGTTGGCGGCTCCATTCTGAGTCATGATCATTTTCAGGGAGGTCATTATACCTTTGCCATGGCGCGGGCCGGCATGGAACAGAAGTTTACCATGCCGGGCTTTGAGGATGTGGAGGCAGGAATCGTGCACTGGCCGATGTCTGTTCTTCGTCTTAGCGGTGAGAATCCGGACCGCCTGATCGATCTGGGCGAAAAGGTGCTGACAGCATGGCGCGGTTACACTGATGAGGCAGCGTTTGTCTATGCAGAGACAAACGGAGAGCCGCACAACACCATTACTCCAATTGCGCGCAAAAACGGAAACTGCTACGAGCTGGATCTGGTGCTGCGCAATAACATCACAACGGAAGAATTCCCGCTGGGCGTCTACCATCCGCACCAGGAGCTGCATCACATCAAGAAGGAAAACATTGGTCTGATCGAGGTGATGGGCCTTGCGGTGCTTCCGTCCCGCTTAAAGGATGAGCTGGCAAGGCTGGCCGATGCGATCATAGAGGGCAGTGATATCCGTGCCGATGAGATGCTGGCAAAGCATGCAGACTGGGTGGATGAGTTTAAGCCTCATTACGCGTCCATTACGAGAGAAAATGTGGACGATATCTTAAAAAAAGAAGTCGGAAAGGTATTTGCCCGGGTTCTGGAGGATGCCGGTGTCTACAAGTGCACGCCGGAGGGCCGCGAGGCATTTGGACGGTTCCTGGCCACAGTCGGATTCCAAAAAATGAAAATGTATAAGTGTTTATAATTCTTTCAATATGACGGTTCTTCTGTCGGAATGTTTGTCTGACAGAGAACCGTCACTTTATTTTGTTCACAATTTGCTTCTGAAAATAATGAAAACAGATGACTACAAGAAAATGGTTGTGAAGCAGGTAATAAAAATGGTGATTGTAATTGTGGAGAACACGCGCTATATTACAGAATCATAAAAGCTGCACAAGGGAGGATGTCATCATGGAAAAACAGCAGAGCGAAAATGTGCTTCAGCAGAAAGAAAAACAAATGCGGCAGATTTACTGGTGGAATGCCTGCAGGAGGAAGGTGTGGAATACATATTCGGAATCCCAGGCGAAGAGAACCTGGCAGTGATGAATGCGATCGATCAGTCCCCGATCCGGTTTATTACCACACGCCATGAGCAGGGGGCTGCGTTTATGGCAGATGTATATGGAAGACTGACCGGTAAGGCGGGGGTCTGTCTGGCTACGCTTGGACCTGGCGCAACCAACCTGGTAACCGGTGTGGCAGATGCAGACGGTGACGGAGCGCCATTAGTGGCGATTACCGGACAGGTTGGAACGGAGCGCATGCACATTACCGGACATCAGTTTCTGGATCTGACAAAGATGTTTGAACCGATCACCAAGCGTACCAAGATGGTGGTACGCCCGGATACCGTGGGCGAGATAGTACGTCTGGCGTTCAAATACGCAGAGAGTGAAAAGCCGGGAGCAACCCACATTGATCTGCCAGTGAATGTAGCGAAAATGCCGGTTCCGGAAGGTGAGAAGCCGCTTCACAAAAAGACCGCACCGAAGGAATATGCGGAGCTGGATACCGTGCAGGATGCGGCAGGTATGATCTTCCAGGCGAAGAATCCGGTGATCCTGGCGGGAAGCGGCGTAGTAAGAGGACATGCATCAAAGGAACTGACAGAGTTTGCCACAAAGCTGAAGATTCCAGTCATCAATACCATGATGGCAAAGGGCGTGATCCCGTTTGACAATCCGTATTCCATGTGGACCATAGGCATCCCCCAGAAGGATTATCAGAACAAGATCATGGAAGAAGCAGACCTGGTTATCGCTGTGGGCTATGATATCGTAGAATACGCGCCGGCCAAGTGGAATCCGGAAGGAAAGATTGATATTGTTCACGTTGATATGCGCCCGGCTCATGCCCTTTCGGGCGGGCCAGACATCCCCCTCTACGCCTTCGACACTTTCGGTACTGACTACCCGGTGCAGGCCCGTGAACGCATCATGGCGCACGCCGAGGAATGCTGGGCTTCGCTCGCCCTGCCCGGAATATGCGGGGAAAGGCTGCTGCGCCTCTCCTGCGATTTCGTGGGGCCGGGCTACTCCCGCCCCTACCCCGGCATGATCGAGGCCGTACGCCTCGTCGCCCAGAGCGAAGGTATCGTTCTTGATCCCAACTATACCGGGAAAAGCATGGCGGGCCTGCTCGACGCGATCCGCAAGGGCGCGTTCACGGCGGACCAGCATGTCGTCTATCTGCATACAGGCGGACTCCCGGCGCTGTTCGCCATGCGCCGCCACTTCGCCTAACCGCTTTTACGATAAGGAGCCTTGCATGAGCCTTACTTCCAAAAACAACGAAAAGATCGGTGCGGTCAACCGCGGCACGCCCTGCGAATCCGGACTGTGCAACTTCTGCCGTACGGACTGTCAGGGCCGCTGCGAAACGTGGCTGAGTTCGCTTCTAGGGCGCAGGACGCTGGTGCCCCGCGACTACGGCAACGCCACCATCGGGACCGAAAACACCACGCACGTGGGCGTTTCCTACAATGCCCTGCGCATCCGGGGCCGCGTCTTCGGCGGGGCCGGGCTCGACCCGGAAAAGGCCCGCACGGGCGACGCGGCCTATTGCGACGCCGATCTGACCACGGCCGTGGGCTCCAACGCCAAGTACCCTTGCGACTATCCGTTCCTCATCGGCGCGCTGAGCCGCAATCCCGTGGTCGACAAGTACTGGGACAGCTTCGCCGTGGGCGCGGCCCTGTGCGGCATCCCGCTGGTCATTGGGGAAAATGTGGGCGGCGGGGACAACAAGACCGAATTCAATCCCGACGGCTCCATCCGCGCCCTGCCCGATCTGGACCGCCGCATCGCCGTGTACAGGCGCTATTACAATGGCAAGGGCGCGCTGTTCGTCCAGCTCAACGCCAATGACGCCTATAACGGCGTGGCTGAATACGTCGCCCGCAAATATGGCGATTTCGTGTGCGTCGAAATCAAATGGGGGCAAGGCGCCAAGCCCATCAACGGCGAAGGGCTGATCCGCGATCTCGACTACGCGCGGTTCATGAAGAGCCGCAGCTACTGCCTGCGCCCGGATCCCGAGGATCCGGCCGTACAGGAGGCCTTCCGCGCCGGACGCGTCAAACACTTCACCCGCTACACCGGCCTCACCTACCCCGCCCTGTCCACGCCCGAGGACGTGCTCGCCGAAGTCGCGGCCAAGGCGGAACAGCTCCGGGCCAACGGCGCGGCGCGGCTGGCGCTGAAGACCGGGGCGTTCGGGATGCCCGATCTGGCGCTGGCGATACGGGTGGCCTCCGAGCTGGATTTCGAACTCCTGACCATCGACGGCTCAGGCGGCGGAACGGGCATGAGCCCCAACGACATGCTGGACAACTGGGGCGTCCCCTCCGTCCTGCTGCACGCCAAAGCACATGATTACGCCTTCCTGCGGGCCGCCGCCGGGAAGAGGGTGGTCGATCTCGCCGTGGGCGGCGGGCTCGCCAAGCCGAGCCAAGCGTTCAAGGCGCTGGCCCTCGGCGCCCCCTACGTCAAGGCTGTGTGCATGTCGCGCTCGTTCATGATCCCGGCCTTCCTCGGCTGCAACATCGAAGGGGCCCTGCACCCCGAACGCCGGGAACGCGTCCACGGCGCGTGGTCGGCGCTTCCGAAGACGGTCCTCGACATCGGCGATACGCCCGAAACCATCTTCGCCGGATACCATGCCCTCAAGGAACGCCTCGGAGCCGACGAAATGGCGCATATCCCTTACGGAGCCATCACCATGTGGACGATGTGCGACAGGCTCGGCGCAGGGCTCCAGCACCACATGGCCGGGGCCCGCAAGTTCGGCATCGGGCACATCGACCGCACGGACATCTGCGCCGCCAACCGTGAAACGGCTCAGGAAACGGGCATCCCCTTCATCACGGAACAAGACGACGAGCTGGCGCGCCGCATCGTGCTCGGCTGACAAGGAGAGGCTTTCATGCTGGATCTGCTCTTGACCAACGCCCGCATCGTGGACGGGACGGGCAACCCCTGGCGCAAAGGCTGCGTCGGCGTGCGCGACGGGCGCATCGTGGCCGTGGGTTCGGCCCACGACATGCCCGAAGCCCGGACAGTGCTCGACATCGGAGGCAACATCCTGTGCCCCGGCTTCATCGACAGCCACAGCCATTCGGATTTGAGGATAATAGATGAGCCGTTGGCCTTGCCCAAAATCATGCAAGGGATTACCACAGAGAACGTAGGCCTCGACAGCATGTCGGTGGCCCCCATCAGCGACAAGAACAAGGAGCCGTGGAGCACGAGCATTTCCGGGCTCGACGGCGTAGCCCAGAAACCGTGGGGCTGGAACGGGTTCGCCTCCTATCTCAATGCGCTCGACGCCGCGAAGCCGAGCGTCAACCTGAGTTCCTATGTGGGGCTCGGCACCGTGCGCCTCGACGTCATGGGCATGGAGGACAGGCCGCCCACCGCCGAAGAACTGCGCCTTATGGAAGAAAGCGTGGCCCGGTGCATGGAGGAAGGCGCGCGCGGCATTTCGGCGGGGCTCATCTACACGCCCAACAAGTACCAGTCCACGGAAGAACTCGTCGCGCTCGCCAAAGTCGCGGCCCGCTACGACGGCATCCTCGACGTGCATATGCGCAATGAGGCCGACCACATGGCCGAGGCATTGGAAGAGGTCATCCACATCGGGCGCGAAACCGGCATCCGTATTCTGGTGACCCATTTCAAGCTGCGGGGGCGCAGGAACTGGGGGAACTCCCGCAGGCATCTCGACACCATCGACCGGGCCCGCGGGGAAGGCATCGACATCGGCATCGCCCAGTATCCGTATACGGCCAACAGCACGTTCATGCACGTCGTCGTTCCGCCGTGGTACCACAGCCGGGGGACGGACGGCCTGCTCAAAGCCTTGGCGGAGGAACGCGAACAGGTCAAAAAGGACATGCTCACCACCGAAGGCTGGGAAAATTTCTCGCAGGTCATGGGCTGGGAGAACATCTACGTCTCCTCGGTCGCCAGCGAAAAGAACCTCTGGTGCGAAGGCAAAAGCGCCGTGGCCCTTGGCGAGGCCCTCGGCAAGTCGCCCGAGGACGCGGTGCTGGATCTGCTGATCGAGGAAAACCTTGCCGTGGGCCTGCTTGGGCACGGCATGTGTGAAGAGGATGTAATGGAAGGCATGAAGCACCCGACCATGTGTCTGATCACCGACGGCCTGTTGAGCGGCGGCAAGCCGCATCCGCGCACCTATGCGGCCTTCCCCCGGTTCATCGCCCGTTACGTGCGGGAAAAGCGCCTGCTCACCCTTGAGGAGGCCGTGCGCAAGATGACCTCCAGCACGGCGCTCAAACTCCGCATGAAGCGCAAGGGCTTCATCATGCCCGGCATGGATGCGGACATGGTGGTGTTCGGCGAAGACCGCATCCGCGATGTGAATACGTTTGAAAATCCGCGAGTCTATCCGGAAGGCATCGATTACGTGCTCGTCAACGGCGAGATCGCCGTCGATCACGGCGTCCATACGGGCGCGCGTCCCGGCAAGACCATACGCGACTGACCATGCCACCGACGGTGCGGCCGTTTCCCATCGCGGGGGACGGGCCGCGCCGTTTTTTCGTTCTTCAAGGAGGAAACGTCCATGTCGTACAGCCCCACGCTCGGCTCCGTGTTCAACCGCACGAAAATGCGCGATCCGTCCCATGTCTGTTCTTTTTCCGGCATGTGCGCCATGTGCACCGCCGACTGCATCGGCAGCTGCGAGATCGGCCTGTCCGCCGTCCGGGGCATGGAGACCGTATATCCCACCACCACGGGGGAAAACCAGATCGCCTCGGAAAAGGTCTATCCCGTCGATTATTCCCATTTCAACATCAACGGCAGAGCGTTCGGGGCAATGGGGGCTCCGCTGGACGCCGATCGCGCCACCATCTACCATGTGGGGCTCGAACGGGAGATCGGCACCCTCACCCCCGTAAAGCTGGCGCTGCCGATCATCCTGCCCGCGCTCATCAAGCTCAACTGGCCCGACTACTTCGGCGGCGCGGCCATGGCGGGCGTCAACGCGGTCATCGGCGAAGGGGCCGTGAGCAAGGACCCGACGCTCGCCTACGAAAACGGCAAGGTCGTCCACGCCCCGAAGCTCCGGGAAATGCTGGACGCCTTCAACAAGTATGACCGGGGATACGGGCAGATCATCCTTCAGGCCAACTATGACGACGACGCGCAGGGCGTGCCGGAGTACGCCATCCGGGAATGCGGGGCCAAGGCCATCGAATTCAAGTTCGGGCAGTCCGCCAAGGGCACCCAGCCCGCGAACCTCGTCCCCACGCTCGAAGAGGCGCTGAAGAAGTGCGAACAGGGTTTCCTTGTCCTGCCCGATCCGCGGGATCCCGGCGTACAGGAAGCCTATGGCCGCAAGGCGTGCCCCGCCTTCCACGTCTACGGCCGTCTGCCGATCTGGAGCGACGACTATCTGATCGGCCGCATCGCGCAACTCCGCGACATGGGCATGGCCAACGTGTATTTCAAGATGGCGGGCTTCGATCCAGAGGATCTGGAGCATGTCCTCCGGCTGGCTTCCAAGGCGCAAGTGGATATGGTCACCTTCGACGGCGCGGGCGGCGGCTCCGGCTACAGCCCCTGCAAGATGATGAACGAATGGTGCCTCCCCACGGTCGTCATGGAAAGCATCCTTTACGGCATCCTCGACAAGCTGACCAAGGAAGGCATGGAACTCCCGCATGTGGCGATCACGGGGGGCTTTGCGACCGAGGATCAGGTGTACAAGGCGCTGGCCCTCGGCGCGCCCTACATCTCCGCCGTGGGCCTGTGCCGGTCCAGCATGGCGGCGGCCATGAGCGCCAAAAAGATCGGGGAGCTCATTGAAGCGGGCAAAGTCCCCCCGGAACTCGCCCGTTTCGGCACGACGAAGGAAGAGCTGTTCAGCGATCTTCCCGAGCTGCGGGGGCTCTACGGCAGCGCGGCGGACGGGTTCTCCACCGGGGCCGTCGGGGTATATTCCTACCTGAACCGCATCGCCTACGGGCTGCGCCACTTCGCCGCCCTGAACAGAAAATTCGACGTAAAGCACATCGAGCGGCGCGACGTCTTCCCGCTCACCCGCGATGCCAAGGAACTGCTTGACGGGACGTGGCTGCGGTAGCCCCCTTCAGTTCCCTTTTCCGCGCAGGCGGCACCGACACTTCCCTCGGTGTTGCCTGCCATTTTTTTTGATACCATCCGTATGAAGCGAAGAAAGAGGCCTCCGTGCGCCTTGCCATCCAACGCGGATAACGATTCGACGATACCGAACAAAGGATACTTCTCCGCAAGATGCGCAAAAGTATTGCCGAAGCGTCCGAGTTCCGGCACATTTTACCTGACGCCGTTTCGGGCGGCGGGGAGGGGGTCCATGAATCACGAGCAGGCCATGTTGATGAAGTCTTCGCGCGTAAGCGATTTGAATACGCCGTGGGAACAGGTGCTACACCTCGCCTCCCGGCGCGTCTTCCCCAAGCGGCACACCATCGACGTTTCGAATACGGAATCGCCCTATTTCTACTATATCCTTTCGGGGACCGTACGGCTGGCCTATGTCGGGGCCAACGGCGAGGAACGGACGATCCTGTACGCCGGGGCGGGCACGCTCATGAACGTGCCGACCATCATCGCCGGGGACATCAAGAATACCGTGGTGACCTGTACGGAACGGGTGGAGGCCGCGATTTTCGACGCCGGGCTGCTGACGGATCGCGCGTTCGCCGCCGCCCATCCGGATTTGCTGCTCAACCTTATCCACTCGCTTTGCATACACCTGGTCATCCATTCGCAGCACCTCGGCGACGCCTCGCTTGTCGGCACAATGGGCCATGTATGCAGGGTATTTCAGGAAATGTCCCAGAAGTACGGCGGCAGGCCGCGTTTCAGCCCCGACATGACGCAGCAGGAGCTCGCGGCCCTGCTCGGCATCCACCGCACCACACTGACCCGTATCCTCTGCCGCCTTAAGGCGTTGAACATCATCGAGAAATACACCAAAAACGATCTGCATATCCTTGATATGGAAGCGCTCGACAGGCTCGCTCGCGGCGACAAAAGATAAAAAAGAAACAAACGGACGACAACAAGGCCTTTTCTAAGGCCTTGTTGTCGTTTTCTGGCTTTCCGGAAACCGCAACGTATTTGTTACGATATTTTTATTCTTTTTATTTCAATATAATATATGACAATAGCCATTCAAATCATACAAATGATGCAAACGCACTATTTTGCACAAGCAAAACCTCCGATAAGGAACGCACGGTTCAACGTTCCTTCAGGGAGGTTTTGGAATGGCGACTCCTTTGGACTCATTAGGCATCGTGCATGAAACGGACGTCCTGATCCTTGGGGCGGGAGCCTCCGGGTGCGGCGCGGCCCTTTCCGCCAGCCGCCACGGCCTCCGCGTGCTTCTGGCCGACAAGGGCAAACTGGAGAGCTGCGGCTCCCTCGGCGGCGGCAACGACCATTTCATGGCGGTGCTGAATACGGACGCCCCCGGCGACACGACGGAAACCATCGTCGACTTCTACTGTACGCCGACCAGCGGCTATTCCCCCAGTCAGGTCCGCCAGTGGGTCGAGGCCATGCCCCGGATGATCGAAGTGCTGAAGAGCCTCGGCATCGAATTCCTGCACAACGCGGACGGCTCCTTCTACCGTACCACCGGATTCGGACAGCCCGGAAGCTGGTGGACGCACATCAACAACGGCAAATACATCAAGCGCCGCCTCGCCGGGCTTATCCGTTCGCAGGGCGTCGACGTGCTGGAATATGTCCAGTGCACCAAGATCCTCGTGCAGGACGGAAAGGCCGTCGGCGCGGCGGGTTTCCACGTCCTTGACGGCACGTTCCACATCATCAGGGCGAAAACCGTCATTTCGGCCCTCGGGCGCCTGAACGGGCGGGTTTCCGTCAACTCGTCCCTCAATCCCTTCAACAGCGCCTTCTCCCCCTTCATTACGGGAAGCCAGATCGCCCTGCCCTATGAGGCCGGGGCCCAGATCATCACGCTGGATACCGAACAGGAAGCCACCCTTCTCCCCAAGGGATGGGGCTGCCCCGGCATGAACGGCATCACCAGCAGCGGCGCGAAGGGCATCAACGCCCTCGGCCCGCGCTATATGGGCAAGTACCACCCCCTGATGGAAATCGGCCCGCGCTACCTGCTCATCCAGGGGACGCACCGGGAACTCACCGAGGGGAACGGGCCGCCCTTCGTGCTGGATCTTACCCACATCGACAAGGATATCCTGCACCACCTCCAATACGACAGTATGCCCGGCGACAAGGAAACGTGGAACGACTACTGCGCGCAGGCCGGGATCGATTTCAGCGCAAAGCCTATGGAAGTGGAGCTGTCCGAGCTGTACATCAACGGGATCCTCTACCTGAAGGACAACTTCGAAACCCGTACCGTCAAGGGGCTGTTCGGAGGAAGCGTATTCAACGATTTCTCGGGCTCCATCTGCAGCGGCTACATCGCCGGGGATCATGCGGCGCGGGCCGCCGGTTTGACGTATACGGAACTTCCCGAACCCGACGCGGACGAGCTCGGACGCGAAAAACGGCGCGTCTTCAAGCCTCTGGGCGTCTCGGACGGCATCCGCCAAGACAAGTTCGAAGCCGCCGTCAGGCAGGTCATGGACTACTATATGGGCTACGTCCGCAACGAGAAGGGAATGTCCACCGCCCTTGAAAAGTTCGCGCTCATCGAGTCCGTGGAAGACACGATCATGGCGAAAAACCTGCACGAGCTTTTGCGCGCGCACGAGGCCATGCACCTCCTGCGGACGTGCCGGCTCACCACGCTGGCCACGCGGGAACGCCGGGAAACCGGGCGTTCCGTCTACCGGCGCACGGATTATCCCGACATGGATCCCTCGCTCAACAAATTGCTTGTTCTGGAAAAGGATGCCGACGGCCCCAAGGCTTTCTGGGCCGGGGCCCCGCAAGCCTGACGCGGAAACCAGCCCGGAAGCGCCTCTCCCGCGCCGGGTACGGCCCGTTTCCCGCCGCAACGGGGCCACCAAAGGCTCCAGCGGCGACAGAACCCTTCTTTTGAAACAAGGAGTCTGGAATGCCTCCAGTCTTTAGCAGAGAAACAACCCGCGTTTCCGTACAGGACGCCAGCCACGCCGGACAGGGCCGGACGTCCCCCTGTGAATGCCGTTGTCCGGCAGGGAACCCCATTCAGAAAATGGAACGGGCCATCGCGGACGGCAACGAGGCCCTCGCACTGGAATACCTGCGCGCCCGCAATCCGTTTCCCGGTGTGACGGGCCGCGTATGCCCCCATCCCTGCGAAACCGGCTGCAACCGGAATTCGTACGATGAAGGCGTGGCAATCCGCGCGCTGGAACGGCATGCTGCAGATTACGGCTCCGCCTTCCGGCGCATGAAGTCCCTTCCCTCGACCGGAAAACGGATCGCCGTCATCGGCTCCGGCCCCGCAGGGCTGACCTGCGCCTACTTTTCCGCCCTGCTCGGGCACACGGTGGACGTCTTCGAAGCTTCCCCCGTCGCCGGGGGCGTGCCGCGTCAGGCCATCCCGGACTTCCGGCTGCCCAAGGCCGTGGTCGACCGCGAGGTAGGGCTCGTCCTCGGCCTCGGGGTCAACATCCTGACGAACACCGCCGTCGGGCGGGACATTTCCCTTGCCTCGCTGCTGGAACGCTATGACGCCTGCCTCATCGCGGCGGGCAACGGAAAGGAGCGCCGTCTGAACATCCCCGGCATCGAACACGCGCTCCCGGCCGTCCGGTTCCTGAGGGAATCGAACCTCAACCGCACCCGGCTCGACGGCAAACGCGTCGCCATCCTCGGCGGAGGCGGCGTGGCCTTTGACTGCGCCTTCACGGTCAAGCGGCTGGGAGCCGCCGAAACCCATCTCGTCTTCCTTGAAGACATGGGCCATGTGCGCGTTCCCGCCGAAGAAATCCGGCAAGCCGAAGACGAAGGCATCCGCCTTCACCCTTCCCATCTGGCGAGCGCTGTGCACTGCGGAAACGGAACGGTTTCCGGCGTGACGGCCGATGCCGTCTCAGGCTTCCGGTTCGACGAGCGGGGCAACCTCAGCGTGGACCGCATCCCCGGCAGCGTGCTGGAACTGGAAGCGGACATCGTCATCTGCGCCAGCGGCCTCACGGCGGCTCTCGATTTTCTGGACGCCGTACCGGGCGTGGAGCGCACCCCGCGCGGTTTCATCGCCGCCGCTCCGGAAACGGGCATGACCTCGAAGCCGGGCCTGTACGCCGCCGGGGAATGCGCCTCCGGGCCTTCCCTTGTCTGCGCCGCCATCGGGGAAGGGCGCCGGACAGCCCTTGCCATGCACGCATTCCTGACCGGGACGGACGCCGCGCCCCTGGAAGCTTGGTTCGACGACGAAGGGCTGCTTGCCCTGCACCCCTCGGCGGGCGGAACCGAACAGCATGTGGTGGCCTTCGAGGAAATCGTCAACATCGGCTACCATGAGAAAGCCCCGCGCAACCCGACGGAGCGGCTCGCCGCGCGGGAAACGTGGCTTGCCTTCGAGGAGCTGGACAAGGGGCTCACCCTTGAGGCCGCACGCGCCGAGGCCGCACGCTGTCTGCACTGCGGGCACTGCCAGTCCTGCTGGCAATGCGTGGCGAGCTGTCCCGGCCTTATCCTCAAAGAAGGCGAACACGGCCCCGAAGTGGCCTACCCCGACGAGTGCTGGCACTGCGGCTGCTGCCGCCTGGCCTGTCCCGGCGCGTGCATCTCGTTCCGGTTCCCCCTGCATACGTTCCTGTAAGGAGAGGCCCCGGCTTTCCCCTCCGGAGAGCCGGAACCCCGGATTCAACCTTGCACCATCACGGGAGTTCCTATGAAGAGTTTTTTGGTTCTGATCATGGCTTCGGTGCTTTTCGCCTCCGGGATGCCGCCCGCCGAAAGCCGCGCGGCTGAAGAGTATGTCCTGAGCCTCAACCTGCCCATCCCGCCTATCCATAACCGCTGGCACTTCGCCCTCAAGCAGTGGACCGAAGAGCTGAACAAGCGCAGCAACGGGCGTATCCGCGTCGAACCCTATTTCGCGGAAGCCCTCAGCAAGGAAGCCGACGCTTTCGAATCCGTCAAGGACGGCATCTCGGACATGGCCGAATTCAGCTATGACGTGGCCGTGGGGCAGTTCCCCTTCCACGAGCGCATCTTCACCCTGATCCGTCCGAGCATGTCCCTTGAAGATCCCACGCCGTGGGTACTGGAAATGCAGAACGCCTTCCCCGAAGTCCAAAAAGAGCTGGACGGGGTCAAGGTCCTGTTCTCCCACGCCCTGAGCGTCGGTATGCTCATCGGCAGCAAGGAGCCCATCACCAGCCTCGCCGATTTCGAGGGCAAGAAGATCAATGTGCTCGGGGACTATCAGGTCGCCAACAAGCTGCGCGCCTTCAGGGCCTCGGTCGTGAACATCCCTATGGCCGATGTGTTCATGAGTATGCAGCAAGGCGTCATCGACGCGACCTCCTGCGACTACGATCTGCTGGTTTCCCGCCGTCTGGGCGACGTGGTCAAGCACGTCACCCTCGTCAACACCACGGGGCTGGTCTTCGCCGTCGTCATGAACAAGGACGTCTACGACGGGATGCCGGACGATCTCAAGCAGGTCGTCGACAGCGTGTCCGGGGAATACGGACGTACCCTCTTCAAGGCGTTCTGGGAAAAGAAGCAGTACGAAAGCCTGAACACGTGGGTCTCCGACATGGGCGGCACGCTGCATGTCCTCTCGGATGCCGACTACGCCGAAGCCGACACGCTGACCGAGCCCGTCATGCGGGAATGGATCGACATCGTGACCAAGGCCGGGCTCCCCGGCAAGGCCATCGAAGCGAAGTTCCGCGAACTGGAAACGCGCTACGCCAAGCCGTGGAACCAGTCCCACTCCATCGACATCGCCGGCAAGAAGTAACCCGGCCTCGGGGGGACGGGGCGTTCCTCCGGGAGCGCCCCGCGAGCTTCCCGCCACGGTGGATGTTCCTCAGACGCGACTACTCTCCAACAAGGAAACGAAGTATGGAAAGCACGCATACCCACGGAACAGGTTTTCTCGACAGGGCCACGGCCGCGCTGCTCCCGGCGGAAAGCCTCTCCAAATGGCTCAGCGCGGCGGGCATGGGCGTCTTCATGCTCATGGTGTTCCTGACGTTCGTCGACGTGTTCCTGCGGTACTGGTTCGGCAAGTCGATCAACGGCACAGTGGAAATCACGGAACTCATGATGGTTATCGTAGTCTTTTCCTCCATCGCCTACACGCAATGGCAGAAAAGCCACGTCACTATGGATATCCTGACCTCCAAGCTGACCGAACCCCGCCGGGCGCTGCTCGCCGTCGCCACGACGCTGTGGTCGCTGGCGACCATCGGTTTCTGTTCCTATACGACCGCCCGGTATGCGGCTTCGACCTCGTCGGTCACGCTGGTACTGCGGATTCCGCTTACCCCATTCATCGGGCTCGCGTCGTTCGGCTTCGCCCTGCTTGCCGTCACCCTGCTCCACGATCTGCTGAAAGCGCTTTCGGAAGCCTGCCGCCGCGCCGGGAACCGGCAGGCCCTCCTCGCCCTCTGCCTCGGATGCCTGCCCATGCTCGGCGCATGGTGGGTCGCCACGCACAAGCTGCCCGGCATGGGCAGCGTCGCCGTGGGCGTGCTTGGACTCGTCTTCCTGTTCGCCCTGTTCTTCCTCGGTATGCCCGTCGCCTTCGCGCTCATGGCCACAGGCCTCACCTTCATCGCCAACCTGCGCGGGGTTTCGGCGGGCTTCACAACCCTCGGCAAGTCCATGTACGCTACGGCCAGCAGTTACGCATGGTCGCCCCTCATGTTCTTCATGCTCATGGGCTATCTGTGCTTCCACGCCCGGTTTGGGGAGGACATCTACGGCTGCGCGCGCAAATGGCTCGGGCACCTGCGCGGCGGGCTCGCCGTCGGAAGCGTGGCCGCCTGCGCGCTGTTCGGGGCCGTCGTCGGGGACGTGCTGGCGGGCAGCATCGCCATGGCCGCCATCGCCCTCCCGGAAATGCGCAAACACGGCTACAACGACGAGCTCGCCGTGGGCACGCTGGCCTGTTCGGGGACCATCGGCTGCCTCATCCCGCCGAGCACCACCTTCATCATTTACGGCGTGCTGGCGCAGCAATCCATCGGCGACCTGTTCGTCGCGGGGATCATCCCCGGCCTCCTCTGCGCGCTGTGCTTCATGGCTGCGGTGTGGCTCATGGTCTTCCTCAAGCCGGGCCTCGCCCCGAGACTGCCCAAGTCCCCCCTCCACGAGCGGATGGCCTCGCTCAGGACAGGGCTGCCCATCATGGGCATCTTCTTCCTCGTCATCGGCGGCATTTACGGCGGCGTGTTCACGGCGACCGAAGGCGGCGGCATCGGAGCGTTCGGCACGCTGCTGCTCGCGCTCTGTATGCGCCGCATGAACGGAAAAAACTTCATCGCCACCCTGCACGATTCGGCCAAGTTCATCTCCATGTGCTTCACCGTCCTGTGCGGGGCCATCGTGCTCAGCTACTTCATGGCCATGACGCGCATCCCGATGGTGCTCGCCAACAGCATCGCCGCGCTGGACGTCGCCCCCATGCTGGTCCTGTTCGCCATCGTCATGACCTTCTGCATCCTCGGCTGTTTCCTGCCGTCCATGCCGCTGCTGCTCATCTGCGTGCCGATCTTCGTGCCCATTGCGAAGGTTTTCGGCTGGGATCTGATCTGGTTCGGCGTCATCATCACGGTTCTGGACAACATGGCCTCCATCACGCCGCCTTTCGGCATCAGCCTCTTCGTCATGAAGGAAGTGGCGGGCGTGACGCTCGGCGCCATGTACCGCTCCGCCGTTCCTTTCGTCATCGCCCTGTTCGTCTGTCTTCTCCTGATCGTCCTGTTCCCCTCGCTGGCAACCTATCTTCCCACGCTCATGAACGGTTAGCGTACGGCGGACCAGCCTGAAACAGCGGAAAGCCCCGTGCAGTGCGGGGCTTTCGTTTTTGCCCGGCGGCGGAAGCCGCCCCGATCACCAGCAGGCTCCCAAAGGCCCGCGCAAGCTGGACATGGCCTTTCCCCCCGCCTACAATGGGTTCTCAACTGAACAGGGGGTGAACATGGCGCTTTCTCAATCGCAAAAGATCATTGCTTTTCTCGAAAAACATCGGGGCGGGAGCTTTACGGCCCGGCAGATTGCCGAAGCCATCGTGCAGCAGTACGCTTCCGACTACGCCAAAAAGCGCAACAATCCCCGTTTCGCGGATGACAAGGCATTTCTTTCGCAAATCATTGCGGAAATCGGATCACAGAAAGACACGCTCAAAAGGCTCCGCCCCACACTCGTATGGCAGGACAGGCCCAAGCCCCGCCGCTACTGCATTCCATTGGAAGAGACGCAGGAGGCGCGGGATACGGCCCAAGGTGAAACCTGTGAACGCGATGAGGAGATCTGCGCCTGTGAAGAACGGGCCCTGCTGGAACAGGAGCTTTACCCGCTTCTCACCAGTTATCTCTGGTCGGAGCTGCACCTCTACTCCATGCGCATCCGGGAAGGCCGCTCCCACAATACGCGAGGAAACGGCGGCAACCAGTGGCTCCACCCCGACATCGTGGCGATGGAACCGGTGGACAAGGCATGGGGGAAACACGTCAAAGCCTGCGGGCACGCCAGCGGCAGCACCTGCGTCCGGCTCTGGTCGTTTGAAGTCAAAAAAACGCTCACCGTCGCCAATATCAGAAAATGCTTCTTTCAGGCCGTCAGCAACTCGTCTTGGGCGCACGAGGGGTATCTCGTCGCCACGGCCATCGCCGACGACCGGGTGGAACAGGAGCTCAGGATGCTTTCAGCCCTGCACGGCATCGGGGTTATCCTGCTCGATCCCGAAAATCCGTCGGAAAGCGAAATCCTGCTCCCCGCACAGAAAAAGCCGGATGCCGACTGGCAATCCATTGATCGCCTCGCCAAAGAAAACGGAGATTTCCACGAATTCATTGAGCTGGTTTCCGTCTACTTCCAAACCGGGACGCTGCGGGAAAAGGATTGGGACAACAAGACGGCCTGACGGGATCTTTGTTTGAGTGGAGGATACCGAACGGCGTTTTGGCTCCGCCGGTTCTCTCCGCAAAAGGAAAAGGCAGGCACGGCGCCGTATCCGTTCAGCCGTAAAAGCCCAACAGCCTTGCGCCGCCGTCGATCGCTTGCCGGTTTTATCTATCCGGTGAAAGGCAGCGTACCCAGCAGACAGCCATACCTTGTAGCGTTATTGATAAACATGGAGAAAAAAGATGCGCGACGAACTGATGTCCGAAATCATCAAGCTGGAATGGGACATGTTTTCTCATGTTTCGAACGTGGGAGGCCCGGCCTCCTGCCAGATGCGGCCCGACACCTTCAAAATCATGCGGAAGAGCCAGGCCGCCACATGGTCCGATGAGCTGCTTGCCAGCTATCTGGAAGATCTGAAAACCGCCACGCGGGAAGGCAGAAACATCATGACCGAGAAATACGCCCGGATGATGGAATCCACTTTCCCCGAAGAATACCGGAAGCTGGCGGCATCCCTTCCGCCCGTCGACAAGGAAACCTTGCAGAAGATAGAAGAAATCGTCGCGATCAACGTGGGATGGAAAGCCGAGCTGTTCGACCGTTATCCCCGTCTGAGCGGCAAGGGCCGCCCGCTGCGCACCAGCGAAGACTCCACCGGGGAAACGTCCTTTGAAACGTACCTGCGGGGAGAATTGAAGACGTATTCAGCGCGCACGATCACGCTCCTGCATGAACTTACCTTGCGGCAACAACAGGATGGCGTGAACGGAGCGGCGCTGAATCTCCTCAATCAGGTGCAGCAGTACGGGTATGCCACGCTCGAACAGGCCGAAGGCCATCGCGCGGGAGCCTGACGGCGTTCCCGGCTTCCTTACGGGCGCGGCTTTACCTATCCCTTGCCCTTTCCGGCATGGCGTGCCTTCAAAAAAGCAAGCCGCTCGTAAAGCGAACAGCCGAGATCCCAAGGCTCCTGGCCGTAGGGGACGCCAGCGGCCTTGGCGGTCATGGCGGCTTTCAATTTTTCCGGAGTGACGGGAAGCGTAGCCACCCGCACGCCCACGGCATCGGCTATGGCGTTCAGGATGGACACGTGACCCGCACTCTGAAAGCCTTCCGCGCATCCGGTCGAACCGTGCGGCCCGTTCTCGCGGTACGTCTCGTGAAACAGCACGTTGAACGTGTCCGGAACGTCATTGCAGCGGGGAACCCCCGCCCCGCGCATGGTCGCGTGCTTCTTCATGTCCTCGTAGTTTTCGCTCAGGGCGAAGCCGATGGAGTGCGAAAAACCGCCCCACGCCTGCCCGAGCACGGCCTGGCGGCTTCCGATCACCCCAACGTCGGCCACAATCGTCGCGCCGAGGACACGGGTCCTGCCCGTGGCGGCTTCGACAGCCACTTCCGCCATGAACAGCACGTAGTTCTGGGCAATCGCGCCGTACCCGTGCCCCGTATCGGGATCAATGTCCGACCATTCGGCGGTATGGACGCCACGGTATCTGGTCGGAATGCCCGAACCGCGCATTTCCTGCCATGTGCGATACGTCCCGTCTTCCTTGCGCATGGCGGCGAGCAGCTTGGAAGCCGCGTCCAGCGTAGCCATGCCGACGACATGGTGCGAACGGCTGCCCGACGCCGATCCCGTATCGGGGCAGCATCCCGTATCGTTGCGGACCAGGCGGATGGCCTCAGGCCTGAGCCGCAAGGGGCGCAGCGCCTCATGGACATGGATCAGGCTGCCCGTATCCGCCCCCTGCCCGACGTCGGCCCATGTGCTGTAGTGCGTGACCGATCCGTCCTCATTCAGCTCCAGATCGATTTCCGCGCGATCCGGCACTTTTGAGACGTGATACCCGCCCCACGCAATACCCACGCCGCGCCTGTGCTCCGGCGTGCTTTCCGCCCGGGCCTTTTCCACGGCCTTCCGGTAGTGCGGGCGCAGCATGTCCATCATCGCCCGCATGGGATATTCCCGGTAAGAGACGGACGTGGTGCAGGTATCCCCTTCCCGGGCGACGTTGATATAGCGGAACTCGAAGGGGTCCATGCCGATCCGCCCGGCGAGCATATCCACGATCTGCTCGCTCGCCGTGTAGGTCTGCGGCGAGCCGAACGCCCGGAAAGCCGTCCCGAAATTGTTGTTGGTGAAGGCCGTCCGCACCAGGCCACGGATGTTCGGGATGGCATACGGGTAGCCGAAAAAGCGGCAAACCTTCGTCGTCAGCGCCCCCGCCATTTCGCTGTATGCGCCGTGATCGATCCCGGCAAGGAAATCCATTGCCGTCAGCTTTCCCGCTTCGTCGCACGCGAGGCGGACATTGGCGTACACGGGGGAACGCTTGCCCGTCGTGTGCTGGTGTTCGGCGTAACTGAGCACCAGGGAAACCGGCGCATCCAGCGCCAGCGCGCAGGCCGCCGCCAGTGCGGTATTGCCCGGCGACATGCTGTAGCCGAAGCTGCCGCCCGCCGGATTGCCGATGATCCGCACCTTTTCCTTGGGCAGCCCAATAGCCGGGGCCATCTGGGCGATGTTGCCGTACAGGTATTGCCCCTTGCACAGGATGACTACGCCCCCGTCCTCCGGGTAAGCCAGAACGACATCCGGCTCCACCGTCAGATGCGGCTGCCGCGACGTGCCGAAACTTCCCTCAACCGTATGGGCGGCATGTTCCAAAAGCCCTTGCGTGTCCTCGCCCTTGTAGACGGGCTGTTCCATATAGATGTTGGGGGTGTTTTCATGGATCGGGAACGCCCCTTCCGCAGCGGCTTCCATGAAGGTCATGACGGCGGGAAGCGGCTCGTATTCCACCCGGACCCGTTCCGCAGCGGCCCGCGCCTTGTCCCGGCCCGTCGCCGCCACAACGGCCACCACGTCCCCATACCGGCGTACCACCCCGTCACAAATGACCGGGCGATCGAGGCCGTCGCACAGGCTGTGCACGGTGCCTTGCGGCGCAACCAGCCGGTTCGTGCCCTTTACGTCCTTCGCGGTAACAACGTTGACGACGCCGGGCATGGCTTGGGCTTCGGCGGTGTCCAGAGCCCGTATCCGGGCATGTTCCCGTTTCGCCAGAACAACCGCCAGATGCAGCGTGCCTTCCGGCATCTTCCCGGAAATGTCGGCCCCGAAGTCGCATGTCCCGAGTACCCGGGAAAGCGCCGTGGGCTTCGGGAAATCCGAACCGTACAGCCGGCCGCCCTCCGGCGGGGTAAAGGTGATGTCCTCCATCGCCTTTTCCCCGCGCATCACGGCGGCGGCCTCCATCACGGCGTCCACGATGGGCTTGTATCCGGTACAGCGGCAGACGTTGCCGTGCCGGGTAAACCATTCCCTGACCTCTTCCCGCGTCGGATCAGGATTGCGCATCAGAAGCCCTTTGGCCGACATGATGAACCCCGGCGAACAGAAGCCGCACTGCACGCTCGCATACGTCATGAACGCCCGCTGCAACGGATGAAGCCGTTCCGCCGAGCCGATGCCCTCGATGGTTTCGACTTTCGCATACGCCTTGACCTGTTTGATCTTTTTGACGCAGGAGCGCGTGACCTCCCCGTCGAGCAGCAGCGAACAAGCGCCGCAGTGCCCGGTTCCGCACCCGACTTTCGTTCCGGTGAGCCCAAGACGCCGCACCACGTCGGCAAGGGAGTCCTTCTCCGGCTCACAAAGGATTTCCCGATCTACCCCATTGATGTTCAAGACGATTCTCTGAATGGACACGGTTCCTCCTCTGTGAAGGGGTTGGATATTTTCCAGACAAGGCGGATTGCCCTTCTCTCCCGGAAGCTGGAAAGAAAGGCAATCCGCCTTCGCCGCGCCTCAAGCGGCACGGCTGTCCTCCAGCGGACGGGCGCTACTTGCCCACGAAATCCGTGATGGGCGGACAATCGCCGGAACACATAACCTCAATGAGGGTCGACGTTTCCGACAGGCGGGCCTGTTCAAGGGCGGGCAGCAGTTCTTCGGCATGTTCGACGCGGATGCCCTGAAGCCCGCAAGCCTGGGCGAGCGCCACATGATCGATGGGAAAGATGTCCACCGAAGTGCTGTTCTTGCCGTAACGGAGCTTTTCGGAACACTTCACGTATCCCAGAATGCCGTTGTTCAGCACAATGGTGGTCACTTTGAGGTTGGAACGGGCCGCGACTTCCATCTCCGACCAGACATGCGCAAACCCGCCGTCGCCGGTAATGCAGTAGATGGGGGCTTCCGGTTCGGCGACGGCGGCACCCAGCGCCATCGGCAGGCCCCAGCCGAGCCCGGCCATGCCGCGCGGCGTGATGAACCGCATCCCGCTGCGCAGCGACACGAGGTTGTTCGTCGCCCAGATGGACGAGAAGCTGGCGTCCGCCACAACAATGCTTTCCGGCGTGAGCACGGCCTGCAAGGCCGCCATGACCTGCGCGGGATGGAGCGGCTCACCGGCGTTGCTCAGGAAGGAAGCCATTTCCGCATCGTGCGCGGCGCGTCCGGCGGCGATACGCGCCTCGAGCGCCGCGCGTGCCGTACGCCGCTTCCCACCATCCATCGTTTTCATGACATCCGCAAGGGCTTCGAGCGTGAGCCGCGCATCGCCCACAAGCCGTATGGCTTCGTAATTACGGCCTACTTCGCCGCTGTCCATGTCGATATGGGCAAACACGGCATCGGAGGGGTACAGCGTCCATGAGTCCGTCGCGTTCTGGTCGGTCCGCGTGCCCACCAGCAGGATGAAGTCGGCCTCCTCAAGGATGGGCCGCTGGTGGCGTCCGGCGGAACCGGGGCCCGTGGCGTTGGCGAGCACGCCGAGCGAGAGCGGGTGCCGTTCGTCCACGCCGCCCTTGCCCATCACCGTGGTCGCCACCGGCAGGGAGAAATGTTCCTGAAGCCCGGCAAGGGCCGCGCACGCCGAGGAAAGGTGCACTCCGCCGCCCGCGACGATCACGGGGTTACGGCTGGAAAGCAGACGTTCCGCCACGCCGCGCACGGCATCCAGAGGAGGCATGACCGGATCAAGCGGATAATGGCCGAGCGGGATGCCCCGCTTTTCGGGCTCCGCAGGCATACCGAGCATGTCGTTGGGGAACAGGAGCACGACGGGACCGGGCCGCCCGGAACAGGCCACCGCGAAGGCCTGATCCACGTAGTCCTCCACGCGGTCCGCCGTATGTACCCGCCTCGTCCACTTGGAGCAGGCCGAGAACAGACGGACATGGTCGAATTCCTGAAACGCATTGCGATCCTCATTCTTCAACGGGATCTCCTGAAGCATGACCACAAGCGGAATCGAGGATTTCAGCGCTTCCGCAAGAGGGGCCACCACAAGCGTCGCCGCGGGGCCGTTCTGGGCGATCATGACGCCGGGGCGCTTGCTGACGCGGGCATAGCCGTCCGCCATGTAGCCGCCGCCGTTTTCGGTACGGTAGGCGATCTGGCGCAATCCAAGTTCCTCAAAGGGCAGGCTGAGGCCCTGCGGGAGCCCTTGTCCGAAAAATTCATGGATGCCGTGCCGCAGGAGCATCCTTCCGATGCTGTGCCCAACCGTATTGTGCTTTTCAGTACACGATGCCATCTGCTGTTCCTTTGGATGCCGGACGCGACATCCGGCGTTTTGGGGTATGACTCAATGAAAACAAGCCGCCTTCGACGGCGAGAAGCCATGCTTTGGAAATCGGAAAACCTCAGTGCGTGTATTCCAGTACGGAGACCTCCTTGCATTTCTTCCGCAGCGCCTGAAGGATGGAATCCCTGTTGGGACAGGGGAACCCGTTCGGATTTCCCTTTGTGATGCATGTGGCGAGAGCGATGGCCTGCGCCCCGCGATCCATGAGGGCCTGCGCCCTGGCAATGGCTTTGCTGCCGGGACAGCCGCCGCAACTCACAAAACCGACGATGGTGCAGTCACCCAGCGTTTCGAACGCGCCGGACTTCTTTTCGACTGCGGCGAAGTCGCCCGTTCCCGGACAGAGATCTTCCGTCTGCTGGCAGCGGATAATGCCTACTTTCATGTCAATTCCCTGATGTCTGGAGTGAAAAAAGGACGCGGATTCCCTCCCCTCGCTTTCACAGGAAAGCGAGGGTTCCCGATATGGCCGCAACAGTCCGGTCAAGGACGCCTACGGATGGTTACTTCTGGGGAAGGGAATGCTTCAGGATTTCGCCATAGGTGTTCAATTCTTCATCGTACAGCCTGCGGAAGGCTTCGGAGGACATCCAATGCGCCTTCGTCTTCAGCCTGAGGGCCTCCTGCTGGAACGCTTCGCTGTTGACCACTTCGGACATGGCGGTTTCGAGCGTGCGCAACACGTCCTCGGGGAGGCCGCGCGGCGCGATGACGCCCTGCCAGTGGGAGAAGCGGGCGTCCATGCCCAGTTCCTTGGTCGTGGGGATGTCGGAAAGGTTCTCGCTGCGCTCGTCGGCAAACTGCACCAGCCCGTACACATCGAACGTGGACAGCGACGCGGGCGCATCCGCATGAAGGTGGGTCCGGCCCGCCATGATGTCCTTAAAAATCTCCCCGCCGCTGCGGTAGGGGATGAAACGCAGCTTCAAGCCGAAGTGCTCGGCAAACTGCAGCATGGGCACATGGGTCATGTTGCCGGTCGCGGTGATGCCCACGACGTACTTGTTGGGGTTCTTTTTCGCCATTTCGATAAATTCGTTGACGTTCTTCCACGGGGCGTTCTTGGCGGCCATCAGAACCACGGGCTGGCTGACGGACGTGCCTATGAAGTCGAACGCATCCGTCCCGTAGGGAAGCTTCATCACATGCGGCTGCAAACACATGGTCCCGGTGGGCACATAGCCGAGCGTGTAGCCATCCGGTTTGGCGGCGGCCACCTGCGCCACCCCGAGCGTGCCGCCCGCGCCGGAAACGTTCTGCACGACGATGGGCTGTCCAAGCCTCTTTTCCATCATCCCCGCCAGCAGGCGGGCCGGGATGTCCGTGCCGCCGCCCGCGCCGAACGGGACGACCAGCGTGATCGGGTGTTCCGGATAGGCGGCCAGCGCCCCGGTGGCCCCGAGCATGAACACGCAAAGGAAGAGAAGGGTCTTTTTCATCATCTGGCGGATCATACGGCTCTCCTTTTCTGTTACAGATTGTGGACCGTCTGGGCGAAACCGTGCGGGCATCACCGCTTCGCGCGCAGCGCCCTGTAATTCTGGACTTGCGGGACAACGAGGAGCAGGAAGGCCATCCCGAGGAGCACCATCGCTATGGGGGATGCGGAAACGAAGGCCAGCCACGAATCGTCGCCCTTGAACAGCATCATCTGCCCTATGCTCATTTCAAACTGCTGCCCCAGCACAAGGCCGATGACCAGAGGCGGCAGGGGAAATTCCATGCGGCGCATGAAATAGGCCGCTATGCCCATGAACACGGTGACGAACACGTCAAACAGGTTGCCCCGCGAGCCGTATGATCCGAGGATGCACAGCACCGCGATGAAGCCCATCAGCAACTGCTCGGGAATCCTGAGCAGGAAGGAAAACATCCGGGTGGTGATGATGCAGCTCGGGTACATAAGCAGGTTGGACAGCATGAGCACGGCGAAGGTGGCGTATACCATCTCCGGATTTTCCGTCATCAGGCGCACGCCGGGGGTCACGCCGTGAATGGTCAGGGTCGCCAGCATGATGGCGGTAACGGGATCGCCGGGGATGCCGAGGGCCAGCGAGGGGACAAGCGCCCCGCCCGTGACGGCGTTGTTGGACGATTCCGCGGCGATGATGCCGTCGGGCTCGCCCTTGCCGATATTCCCGCGCCGGGGCGAGGAACGGCGGGCCTCGCCGTAGCTCAGGAAGGCGGCGGTCGCGGCGCCCGTTCCGGGGAGGATGCCCACGAACGTGCCGATGAGGGAAGACTTCACCAGCCCGGACATCCGGCCCCTCCATTCGCCGAGGGATGGAAGCTGAACCCGGCAGGAGGTGCCGTTTTCCACGCGGGCCTCGCGCCGCATCCGTTCGACGCGATCCAGAACCTCGGAAAGCGCGAACACGCCGACAATGACCGCGACAAGGTCGATACCGCTGTTCAGGGCGAAAATATCGAACGTGAAACGCGATTCGGCGGAAAACGGCGACATGCCCACACAGGCGAGCAGCAGCCCGAGCACGCCCATGGCCAGCCCCTTGAACTGGTTGTTGGCCGATACGCTGGAAATGCAGGTCAGGCCCATCAGGATCAGGGCGCACGTTTCAAGCGGCCCGAACTGCAAGGCGAAAACGGCGATCTGCGGCGCGGCAAAGATGAGAACCACACACGAGAACACGCCTCCGAAAATAGATGCCGCCAGTGCCCAGCCGATGGCCTTTCCGGGCTTTCCCGCCCTCGCCATAGGATAGCCGTCAAAAGCCGTGGCCGCGGACTGGGGCGTTCCGGGCGTATTGATGAGCACGGCGGAAATGGAACCGCCGCAGATGGAGCCGCAGTAGACTCCGAGCAACAGGGCAATGGCTGATATGCTCGTCATGCCGAAAGTGAAGGGCAGGCAGATCGTGATGGCGACCACTGACCCCAGACCGGGCAGCGCGCCCACGATCATGCCTAGCATCACGCCCACGAAATTCATTGCGAGGGTAAAAGGCGAAAGAGCCGCCAACAGGGAATCGATGAAAAGCATGTTTTCTCCTTCTCTTTGCCGACGTGGATCCGAAAGGCGGACGGCCCGCCACCGTCCGAAACACGGCCCTTTCCTCTAAAACAGTATGCCCATCGGAAGCGGGAGTTTGAGGACATACCAGCACAGCGACCAGATGACGGCTGTTCCGCACAGGTTCGACAGCAGCAGCGAAGGCAGCTTGCGCCACCCCATCGCATAGCCGATGCCGCAGGCGGCGAGGAAGCTCGTCACGCCGAATCCCATGTGATCCAGCAACAGCGCATAGGCGACGAGAATCCCGGAAACCGCCGCCGTCCTCGCCGAAAACAACGGAATATCCGAGTCGCTGCGGCGGTGCGACGGCACCAGCACGATGCAGCATCCCACGGCTATGAAAAGCCACGTGAGCGCCTTGGGATAGTCCATCGGGTGAATGCCTTCCGTCGCATTCGCCTGCTCCAGCCCGAACGCCTGCGAAAGGAACACAAGCCCGAGCGCGATCACAACCAGTCCGCTGATGAGGTTTTCCCGTGCGATTTTCATGTGTCTTCATCCTTCTGGCTGGAAGGCCCGTTTTGCCATGCCCCGCCGTTCGCGGGTTCAAGGGTGGGAGACGGAAAACGGGCGTTGATGGTTTCAAGGCTCCGGAACACCGCCAACAGCCTCGCGTCCCGGTGGCGCAGCACCTCTTCGGACGTGACGCCCGAGTAGCCGTAAAATCCCTTTCCGCTTTTGAACCCCAACCCCCCTTCCCCAACCATCCGTTCCAGCAGGGGAGGCGGCGTCTCATCCGTCGCAAGCCCCATAGGAACCTGACGGTAATTGCTCAACACAAGATCAAGCCCGGTGAAATCCAGTCTGGACAGGTACCCCATCACGGCAAGGCGCGCGCCCAGACAGACGGAAACGGCATCGTCCAGCGCCGCGGCGTCCGCCACGCCGTCGTCGAGAAGCTGGAACAGTTCCTGATTGATGGCCCGCTGGATACGGTTGACGATGAAGCCGCGCGCGAAGCGCTTGAGCACCACCGGCTTCATGCCCAGTGCGGACAAGCAGGCGGCGAATTGCGGGACGAGCTGTCCGGGATTGGAAGGATGGCCGACGATTTCGACGAGGGGTATGATGTGCGCGGGCACAAAGTAGTGCGCCATGATCAACTGGGGATGCAGGACGGACGGAGCGTGTTCGAAGATGTCGAGGACGGAGGTGTTGCTGGCTATCAGGGCCGACGGGGACACGACGCCGGCCAGTTCCTCGTAAAAACGGCGCTTGATGTCCACCCGTTCCGAAATGACCTCAATGACGAGATCCGTCCGGGCCGCCGCCCCGAATCCGTCCTCCGCAAACCGCAGCCGGGCCATGACGCTTTCCGGCGGTTCTCCTCCCAGCTGCTCGGACTGCGTGCCCGCAAGTCGGCGGATGGACCGTTCCGCCCGATCCAAAGCGTCCCGGTCGACGTCGGTGAGGGTGACGGCATGTCCGCCGCGCGCGAACCGCAACGCAATGGCATGGCCCATCGTACCGGCTCCGAAAATGACCACGTTCCGAAAAAGCATACGGCTTCCCCCTGTTCCCGATTTCCGAAAGGGACGGAGCAACCTGTGCCCGCTCCTGTCGACAGCCTTATGAGCAAAGCCTGTGCCATGCCGTATCGTGAGAATAACGTCATAGGGGAAAGGGGGATGCGTTCTTTCGTTTCCGGGGGGCGGCCTCCGTTTTGTTCAAATAATGGACGGTATCCATATATTGAACATTCCATCCATATGCAGGACGGTCAAAACCGAATGTTGTATTGTTTCAGCCTGAGATAGAGCGTCGAGCGTTTCATGCCCAGAATGCGCAGCGCCCCCCGGTTTCCGGTGATGCGCCCGTTGGTGATCTTGAGCACATGCTGAATATACCGGCTCTGCAATTCGTCGAGCGTCGGAAGGTTCTTGAAGAGATCCTCGCAGGGTTCCTGACGAGGAGTTCCGTCCGCTTTGCTTTCGGCGTGGGAGCTGAGATCAAAGGAGAGGCGGCCTCCCTGATGCAGGATGACCGTACGTTCGAGCACGCTTTTCAATTCCCGGATGTTCCCGGGCCAGTCATACTGCAAGAGCGCCTCCAGCTCCCTCTCGCTGGGCTGCTGGATATCCCGGTGATACCGCCTCGAATAGCGATCCAGAAAGAACCGGACAAGCAGCCGGATGTCTTCCTTGCGCGACCGCAGCGGCGGAATGGTCAGGGGGACGACGGATAGGCGATAGTACAGGTCCTCGCGGAAGTGCCCGCTCTTCACCTCGGCCCACAAGTCCTTGTTGGTGGCGCAGATCAGGCGGAAATCCGAATGCCGTTCCTCCTCTCCGCCAACGCGCATGAACCGGTGATCCTGAAAGACGCGCAGCAGCTTGATCTGCATGGGGGCCGGAATATCTCCGGCCTCGTCGATGAACAGCGTCCCCTGATGCGCCATTTCGGCCAGACCTATTTTCTGCCGGATGGCCCCGGTGAACGCGCCTTTTTCGTGGCCGAAGAACTCGCTCTCGAACAGGCCGTCGGGGATGCTGGCAGGGTGCACCGGAACAAAGGGGCCGGTCCTGCCGCTGCAATCGTGGATGTAATGGGCCAGCAGCTCCTTGCCCACGCCGGTTTCCCCGAGGATCAGCACCGGGGCGTCGGTCGCGCCTATCTGGCGGCCGTGCGACAGCAGGCGGCGCATGATGGCACTGCCGTGCAGCAGGATTTCCGGCGTATCCCGGTAGGGCTCGGCCTGCGCCTGTTCCTGTTCCCCGGCGGCAAGGCGGGCCGGTTTCGGCTTTCCGGCTTCGATTTTTCGGAGTTCGGACTCAAACAGCAAGGTAAACGCCGCCTGATCGGCGTTGGAGATGCCGCGCAGCGTTTCCAGCGCATACTCGCTTTCCAGCCACAGCACCCATCTGGCCTTGGCCGTCTCCAGCGGAAGGCTCAGGAACACATGCCGTTCCTCGTCCAAGAGCAGGGGCTTGTTCTGCTGCACTGCGTAGATCTGTGAGACTTTGGAAGATATCTTGCCTGTGTTCAGTTCCACGGCGCTGATGTTGCACGCGGCCCGGCACGTCAGCAGCCCGCCGCTGGAAACCTCCAGCAAGGCGGCGCGTTCGGCTCCCAGCTCGCAACCGGCGATGTGCGTCATCTGATTGATGTATTGCGAAAAATCCGTGAGATTGCGTATGGATTCCAGGGCTATCCGGCAGTTCTCGAGCAGCGTTCCACCGATGCGCGCCGTACTTTCAGGTTCATATGGCGATGCGCCGCTTTCCGGTGCAAGCCCCCTTTCAGCGGCCCGAGCGGGGAGAGCATGAAGACGGGCAATGCGCCGCTGCGTAACGGCGATTTCCGTCGGGTTGCCTATCGCCGTAAAACCGCGCAGGCTCTCCGCCAACAAGCTTCCGGCCGCTTCCTTGTCGCCGCTTTCCGCGAACAGGCGCGTCGCTTTGGCACGGAGCGCCCCCGCCCTCAGATGCTCGTTGTAGCTTTCGATCGCCCGCTGGATTTCCTCATCGAGATCAAGCCCCCGGACGGGCGGCAGCCCAGCCTGCTCGTAAGCCGCCAGCACGTCGAACATCCACGGATAGGAATAGATGGGGCGGCGGAAACCATACCGCAGCGCGATGTCCATCGTCCGCTGCATCGCTGCGTGCGACGCTTTGATGTTCCCCTGCGTGTAATGGTAGAACGCGAGCCCGCGCATACCCCATACGGCGATTTTGGTTTCCGTTTCGGGATTGACCATGCTGAGCACGTGGTCGATGAGCTCCAACGCCTCCTCATGCCTCCGCATGTACAGGAGCACCATCGCCAGCTGCCCTTCCCACCACAGGATCTTGAAACGGTTCTGGCCGAGCTCCGCCGCCCTTTTGGCCGCCTCGAGGATGCCTACCGCCTGATGGAAACGCCCCAGATACACGGCGGACGAACTCGTATACAGCGAGAACATTTCCGTCTGGAACCGGCATTCCCACAACTGCGGGTACTGCAAGGCCACCTCAAACGCGGCGAGGGCTTCCCGGAAATGGCCGTGCCAGAAGTGGAACATGCCCACAAAATACTCCGCCTGCCCCCGGGCCCCGGCCCTGTCCAGCTCAAGCAACGACGTCTCGCATTGGGCGTGCAGCTCATGCATACGCTGCGCCGAGCATTCCGCCGCCATGTTTTCAAGGCTGGACTCCACCAGATGCAGCAAGGCCGTCATGCGGGCGTCCCCCTGCTCCTTGGCTGTCTCAAGGGCTCTGGCGGCGATCTCCCTTGCCTGACGATGGCTTTTGGAGAGATACATGGAAATGTCGCAAGCCGCGAGCGCCAGCTTCATGAAGGCCTGTTTCTGACCGGAGGCGGCACCCGCAGGGCTCCATCGGCCCAGCAGCCGCAAGACAAGGCCATAGCAGGCGACGGCCCCGCTCGACTGGGAACTGTTCAACAGCGTGTTGATGAATCCCAACAGAAGGGTACAGGCTTCGAGGTTCTGCCCTTCGTCAAGGGCGGAGGCCACATCAGCGATCTCGGCGCACACCTCCCGCCATGCGTTCCGTATCTGCAATTCCGCAACGCCCCGGGACGTTATCATGATCCGGGCGGGGCGATCCGGGTCGGACTGGAGCAGGCCGCCCTCCTTCAGATCCGCGATGATCGGCTCAAGCTCCTCCAAGGGAACTTTCAGGATCTGGGCACAGGCCTCCGCGCCGAGGCCGCCGGTGATCAACGAAAACACTTTCACGACGAGTAGGGAGAAGGGAGAGAAGTCCATTGCAGCCTCCTGTGATGCGCCTACACTATCCAACATATGGACAGTCTGTCTATCATACAGATTTATCTATATATTGGATGGAAAAACAGCAGGGCTTTCCTACATCCCGGCGGGACTTCTCACGAATCTTTTTGGAGCCGTTTTTGCAAGGAGAAAATACGGCCTTTCCGGCTGCGCCAGAAATATTCCAAGGATACCCAAGCCCAAACAAGGAGTCCAACATGTCCGAACAGCGTCCCGTCGCCATCGTCACCGGAGCGGCAAGCAACATAGGTCTGGCCTGCGCGCAACGCTTTGCGGCGACGCATACGGTCATCATGGCCGACATAGCCGAAGCGACACAGCAGGCGGCGTCCCTGCCCTATGCCGTCGCCGTGCGGGTCAACGTCGGAGAGTTTGATTCATGCCTTAATCTGGTTGCGGAAGCCAGGAAATACGGGCGGATCGATGCCGTCGTGCACAGCGCGGGCATCACACGCCCCGCCTGCTCCATTCTGGATATGCCCGTGGAAGAATGGGAGAACGTCATCAAGGTCAATCTGACCGGGGCCTTCTTTCTGGCCAAGGCCTGCATCCCTCCGATGCTGGAAGCCGGGCAGGGAGCCATGGTGTTCTTTTCTTCCCGGGCCGCCAAAACGGGCTTTGCCGCCCTCGGCAGCAACGGCGCGAAAACCAAAGCGCATTACTGCGCATCCAAGGCGGGGGTCATCTCGCTCGTCAAGTCGCTGGCAATGGAGCTTGCCCCCTACGGAATCCGGGTAAACGGCGTAGCCCCCGGCCCTGTGCAAGGAACCATGATCCCCAAGGAATCATGGCCGGTTATCGCTGAGAAAGTGCCCTTGAACCGTCTCGGGACGCCTGAGGAAATGGCCGAGGGCGCGTGGTTCCTGTGCTCGCCGCAAGCCGCGTTCATTACTGGGCACATCTTGGACATAAACGGCGGCACGCTCATGGACTAGCCGCCCGCCGCGCGCCGCTCGGAAGGCGCACAGGCCACACCCAAAAACGGATTCAGGTCCGCTCCCGTTTCCTCCGAACAGCCGACACCCCGCATGTACGCAAAAAGAGCGGTCCCTTCGTCTTTCAATCTTGGGGCCGCTCTTCCCATATGCGGATCCATATACCCCTTTCTTCGCTCGAAAGATAAATAGAGAGTGAAAAGTCAATAAGCTAGAAAGATTCCTTCGCTGAGAAAGCCGAAATCCTCATCAAATCTATTGATCCGCGCCCGGAAAACTGAGACGATGCCTTTGCTTTTCAATGTAGGCACATCCTTTAAGCCGCCATCTCATAACTATGGCGTAAAATCGCATAGTGGAATACAGTTATGGAGTTGGAAGCGCGACACATATACTGTCCCGAGGCGAGGTTATTTCTATCCTCGCCTTGTTTAGTCTATACTGTATTTGATTGTCGTTAAATAAAACCATTCCGTTGTATACGGCAATAAATTATTGAAACACCTATTTTACTTTTTATATAAAAACAATATATTTCTTTTATCCGTTATCAAAAACGCTTTTTCTTAATGGGGTAAAAAAACGGATCATAAAAAGATATAATCCAAGTCAACGATTAACACAGAATACGCTACTCCTGTTAAAGCATCCTTTTTCAGAGAATAAAAATATTATTTATCGCCATATTGGGGTTGTTTCCATTTTTCTTCTTCACTCTTCAACTACCATCTGGAACAAAATTTTTTTCTATTGAAAGAATAAATATCTTTTATCCTGACAGAATCGTATGAGAGAAAAAAGATTTTTTAAAAATATATTACCTATATTCATGGTTTTAATAAATCTTGCACTATCTGTATCGGTAGTCTTTCTCATGCGTTATGTCCAAAATTTGCTGAATTCGGACGTAAAAATCAATTTGGCGGAGATTGTGACCCAGAACAAGGACGCCATCACCAGCAGGTTGATGATGAACGTCAACTCGCTGGATATCACCGCAAACAAACTTTCCGATAGGTTGAAGGCCGAGAAATCTTCCGGCAAGCTCAAGACACAGGACCTCATCGAACAATACGCCAAAGAAAACAACACGGATGATCTGTTCACTGCGAACAGGGACGGCATGGCCTTGTTTGATGGCGGCCGGAAGCTGGATATCTCGGGGCGGCATTATTTCCGCCTCGCCGTCGACGGCATCCCCAATATTTCAGACAAGCTTATTTCACGCATCAACGGGGATGAGGTTTTCGTCATCAGCGTGCCGCTCTCGTATAACGGGGAAATTGTGGGGACCATACAAAAGGTCATTACATTCGAGGAAATGTACAAGATATGTTCCCTCTCCATCTTTTCCTCGCAGGGCTATATGTATGTAATCAACCGTGAAGGATACGTTATCCTTCACTCGGCGCATCCCAAGTGTGAGCAGAAATCCGACAATTACTTCCGCGATCTCTATGGAGCCGGCAACCCTAAAGCTTCCGAGCAGATGAAACGGGATATCCGGAACAACCGCAACGGGTTCATCGAGACGACGATAGCCGGGAGGGAAATCTTCTCGGCATATACTCCCATAGAAAAAATCCACGACTGGTATTTGATTACAAGCGTACCGAACAATGCCGTTTCTCCCAACGGCAATACCGTCATCAGTATTTTCTATTTCATTCTGTTCGTCATCGTAGTTATCTTTACCTCAAGCCTTACGTATTTCTTGTGGTACAAGAACAAGCAGCGCGCGCAATTGGAAAAAATTGCCTTTGTCGATACGGTTACTCTGGGTGACACATACAATAAGTTTCTTGTCGATGCGCAAGGGATACTGACCCAATGTCCCCATAAGAAATTCCATATCATCAAATTTGATATCGACAACTTCAAATACATAAACAACTTTTACGGATTTGAATTCGGCGATCGCATTTTACGCAAAATCAATGAAAACATCAGCCAGCAGCTGAATGCCCACGAACTGATCGCAAGGATTTACAGCGACCATTTTGTGATCCTGCTTGAAAACGCCGCGGAAGGACGGCTGAACGCCCTGCTCTCTTCCATCGAGAATGAAGAGATAACCCTCTATTTTTCAGCGGGTATTTATTCCGTCACGGACAACACCGAAAGCATCAACCTCATGGTGGATAAGGCAGGGACGGCCGCCCGCTCAATCAAGGGTGTGCTGAATAAAAAATTCGCCTATTACACAAACAAATTCGAACAGATAACGATCCATAACGAGCAGTTGAAACGCGCCGTGAAGCAAGCGCTGAAGAACGATGAATTCATCCCGTACTACCAGCCCAAGGTGGACATCAACAGCGGCATCCTCGTGGGCGGCGAAGCGCTGGTGCGCTGGAAGACCCGCGAGGGCAAATTCATCTTCCCCAGCGAATTCATTCCCATGTGCGAACAGACGGGCCTTATCGTCGAACTCGACATGATCATGTACGAAAAGGTCCTCAAGTTCCTGAAATCCTTCCTTGAGCAGGGCCTGGCGTGTGTTCCCATCTCGGTGAACTTCTCGCGCCTCCACCTGATGGACAGCGACTTCCTCAGCAAAATCGTCAAGAAACAATGTGAATACGGCGTGCCCGCTCATCTTATTGAAATAGAACTGACTGAAAGCGCCATATTCGACAATATCGACACCATCTATGCCTTTACACGGAAAATGCACGCCAACGGATTTGCAATCGCTATGGACGATTTCGGTTCCGGCTATTCCTCGCTTAATATGCTCAAGGACATCCCCATCGATGTCCTCAAAATCGACAAAGGCTTCCTGAGCGAAGCGGCGGACAACAACAGGCGAAACATCATCTTCTCGTCGATTGCCGATATGGCGAGAAAACTGAATATCAAGGTTGTCGTCGAGGGCGTGGAGCACCTTGAGAACGTGCGCTTGATGAAGGAGTGCGGCTGCTCCATCGCACAGGGCTACTACTTCGCAAAGCCTATGGATGAGGAAAGCTTCCGTAACGTATTCAAAGAAGGTCGGATATGCTGAAGAAATGGCTGTCCTGCATATGTGCGGCGATTCTGCTTTTAGGCTTGGGCGGTTGCGAGGACAACAGCCGCAAGGTGAAAATCGGCGTTTCCATCGGTTCCGGAGGCGCGGCGCGCTGGCAGAAGGACATGGCGTTCATGGAGGAACGCGCCAAAGCCCTCGGAGCGGACATCGAACTGCGGCTCAGCCTGCCGGACAGCCCCAAAACACAAACCGAGGAGTGCCTTGAAATGCTCTCCGACGGTATCGACGTTTTGATCATCACGCCGAGCAACACCCGCAAGGTCGACGATGTCCTGATGTACGCCAAACAGAAGAACACCAAAGTGGTTTCCTACGCGCGGGCCGTTATGGGGGGCAGCGTCGACCTTTTCGTCGGGTACGACTGCTATAAGATCGGGCAGAACATGGGGCAGCACCTGACTGAAAAAGTCTACCACGGGGACATCATTGTCCTCAAAGGCGACGTGAACGACTTCAACACGCCGTTTTTGTATTATGGAGCCATGAAATACATCAAGCCTCTGATCGAAAACGGCAAACTCAATATGGTTCTGGATGCGTACGTGCCCAAATGGTCCCCTGCTGAAGCCAAGAAGCTGGTCAAGGAAGCCGTCGCCGCAAACGGCAACCGTATCGATGCGATCTTCGCCTCCAATGATCGCCTCGCCGGGGCCGCCGCCGAAACGCTCGAGGAGCTCCACGTCACCAACCATGCCGTCATCACCGGCATGGACGCTGAACTCGCCGCCATCAAAAGAATCCTCGCGGGCACGCAGGACGCGACCATCTACATGGACCTGAGGGAACTGGCGTATGCCGCCGTGGACGAGGCATACAACCTTGCCACGAAGAAAAAGGTCAACGTCAATTCTGAACTGGGCAACGACGGTAGTAATAAAATCAACGCGTTCCTGATCAACGGTAAAGTCGTGACCAGAGAAAACATCAATAAGGTGCTGATCGAACCCGGCCATTTTACGAAGGAAGACATTTACTCGGAGTAAAAAGCCTCCCGGTGCGGTGCGCCTATCCAGAACCGTCCTTTCTCTTTTGCACGAGAGCGGAAACTCCTGTAGGCCTATTCCTCCGTGCGCCTATGATTGGGGCGGGCCCAGGAGCGAACCCGCCCCTTTCACACATGTTTCCCTCCGCGTATTCACCGATACGTTTCCGTCAGGAAGCGGGGATGCCGCCGGCGAACGGCCTTCCTCCCCTGACAGCGTGCCGACACGGTTTTCATGCCCTGCTTCCGAGGGCATTTGGGAGGATTGTGAGTATCCCCTGATGATAAACCATACGGGAACATCCACCCCCAATGGTGCATCGCCTCCTCATCGCTCAAGATGATTTCCCGTCTCAACATGTCCCACGCGCTTGACCAAGAGGCCGTGGGCGAGCGACAACGGAAACCGCCGAAGCGCCGCATAAGTTAACCTGCGGCAGCGCACAGCCGTAAGAAGGAACCCGCTTTCCCGTATACGCCCTCATATGGCGAGGCTTGCGGCTTTTCCGGTGGACATTGCAAGGAGTTTTTGATGCAGCTTTCCGCGTTCCCTTTCTCGACCATTCTCTTTGACCTTGACGGCACGCTTGTGGATAGCGCGCCGGATGTTCTCGAAGCCATTGCCGCCGTCCTGCGTGACGCGGGCGATCCGGTCCCTCGGATGGCGCTCTCCATCATCGGCCCTCCGCTGGAAGGTATTTTCCGTGAAGTCTGCCCGGACGCCGACGAAGCGAAAATCGCCCGGCATGTGGCCGCATTCCGTGACCTCTATTTTGGCGGCACCTTCCCCCAAAGCACTCCTTACCCCGGCATCTTCGCGTTGCTTGAGCGTTTGCGGGCCAAAGACTGCCGCCTGTTCGTCGCTACGCACAAACCGGAGGCCGCCGCGCAAAGGATGCTTACGCTCAAGGGGTTCATGCCCTTCCTCGAAGGCGTCGGCTGCACGGATTCCCTGCCGGACCGGCAACTCTGCAAAAAAGATATCATCCGTCTCCTTATGGAGCGCCATGCCCTCGATCCCGCTTCAATGGTCATGGTGGGAGACACGGCCCTCGATATCAGAGGCGGCAACGAACAGGGCATAGCCACCATCGCGGCCCTGTACGGCTATGGCGACAAGGCAAAGCTCCTCGCTGAGCGCCCGCGCTATCTGACCGACGATCCGGAATGGCGCACGCTCCGCAAGGCGGAGTAGCCCATACAAAATAAAGAAGCCGTCCTTTTTCCGTTCAGAGAAAGGACGGCTTTTCGTTGTTACGATGTATGACCCTGCCCTGTTCCAGCGGGCGTCGGTTTTGGAAGAGGAGAGGGATTTTCCGTGCAAGGATATGATATCCGGAGCCATCACCGGCCCTTCGGCACACTCTGCTACCGATGCAACACCCCCGCATGGAACGCTACATGTAAGGGAAGTTCGTCAAGCCAATATGTCCAATCGTGAAGGCCGGGCGCTTCCCGGTACTGATAGGAGAACCCGCCCCGGCGGAGCGTATCCCGAAAGGCGCGGTTCTCAGGCACGACATACGCGTCCTGCTGCCCTGTGGTGATGAGCATGGCGGGCATCCCGGCGGCCTTCGACCGTTTCAGCAGATCTTCGGCGGAATACGACTGCCACAACGCCTTGTTGGCGTTCATAGGGCCGAGCACGTCGCGGATCTTCCATTGATCGGGATGCCGGGTAATGTCCATAACCCCGCTCATGGAGCTGACCGAGGCAAAGGAGCCGGGATGCCGCAGCGCAAGGACAAAGGAACCGTGCCCCCCCATCGACATGCCCATGACGCCGCGTTTCGGCAGCACAGGGAAAGCCCGCTCCACATACGGCATCAACTCGCGCGCGAAAAAGCTCTCAATGCGGCTTTTCTTCAAATAGGGGCTGTCCGCATACCAGCCGGTGCGGCCGCATGACGGCGCGATGAACACCAGCCGCTCGCGGGTCGCCAGCTTCGACAACAGCGCCCCGGCCCGCGTGTTCCAGACGCCCGCATCCTCAAACGCGCCATGCAGCAGATACACGACGGGGAACCGCTCGCCCGGCTTGCGGTCGGCGGGAAGGAAGGCGTAACAGGGAACCTTCCCTCCACGGAACACGGAGTCCACAGTGAACGGAATGCCGCCCTGCTCCGCGGAGGCCTCAGCGACGGCAGGCAAAGGGGACTCCGCCGGTAGGGGAGAAGAAGATGCGGAGGAAGGCAGAGCCTGAGGCGCGGGACGTTCCGCCGCCTTGTTCCTGCCAAGAAGAAGTTCCTTTTCGACAACAGGTTCCACTGCGGCGGACAGCATGACTCCACCGTCCTCGGTCACATGCACCATATCCTTATAGCGCAGCCGGACATGGCGTCCCTTGTCGTCGACCTTGAATGTCGTGTAGTTGCCCTGAGCGTCGGCCAGCACCTTGACCGTATCCACGAAGGCGGCATGATACGTCTCGCAGGCTTCCTTTTGCAGCTCGCTCAAGCGGCGGACGCGGGTCGAATACGGTTCCTTGCCCATGACGGGCAGGCCGACCCATACGGCCTTGGCACCCTTGGCCGTGGCCACGGCAAGCAGGCGTTCGGCGCGGCTCCGGTAAATCGTCTTCCACGATTCACTGTCGGCGTGATGGCGCTTGCGGTTCTCGTCGATGATATCCTGCGGGTCATTGGCCCCCATACAGATCACGACCATATCCGGGTTGTACTTCGCCACCAGCTGCTCAAGCTGCGCGGGCCAATCGAAATAGTCCTGACGGCTGAGTCCGGTCGAATATTTGCCTTCGCGCACCACCTCCAGATCCGGGCGCTTGCGCAGAGTACGCTGGAGCACGGGCCCGAACCCTTCCATCATCATGGAGTCGCCCACGAGCAGCACCAGCGGCTTGCGTTCCGTTTCCGCCCGAACCGGAGGCGGCGGAATCCCTGTTTCCGGCTGCGCCCCGGGAGTCCGCACGGCCTGTTCAGGTACGGCGGCGGGAGGGACGGAAGCGGGAATCTCTTCGACCTGGGGCTCCGGCTGTGCGGGAGAAGCCGCCTCACGGGAAAAGTCCGCCAGCGCATCGGCTACGGGCCGCTGCGGGGCCGTGCTTGGAGCAGCGGCTACGGACGGCCCTTCGACGGTCCCAAGAGTTTTATCCGTGTTGAACGCGGTCACCAATCGGGTTTCCGCCTCCGAAAAGGCGGCGAGGCCCGTCGCTTCGGCTACGCCCTTCACCGTCTGCCCTACCACGGCGGCGGGCGGAAAATCGATGCCGGCCCGGTCCAGAAAGCTGGAGAAACGCGTCGCGTCCAGAAAAAGCATCAAGACGAAGGCCAGCGCGTATACGGCGCAGGCACGACCGGACGTGAGCGTTCCCCGCTCGGATCGGAAAGGGTTCTTCATGCACGGCCCCTCATGAAATCAAAATTGGAAATAAATGAAAGGCATGACGCCATCCGGACCCATCTTCAGGATAAAACCGCCCACGAGCACAAGGACCACGGCCTGCACGGCCCACGGCAGGCGCTCCTGCGCATCCACGAACGCCGCGAACAGCCTCGCCCCGAAAAGCTGCAGCGCCAGACCTATGAGCACCGCGGGGATCACCAGCAACGGGAAACCTTCGCCGGGCTGCCCGAAGACAAAGACGCGGCGCAGGATTTCAAGGCTCCGCTCCATGTCTTCCGCCCGGAAAAATACCCACAGGAAGGACACGAAGTGGAACGTCAGCAGCCATGACGCGCCCACGCCGCACCAGTGCAAAGCCGGGCTGGGCGTGAACCCATCCGGCCAGAAACGCTTTTTCAGTTCATGGAAGGCATGGACGACGGCCAGCCCCACCCCATGCATGACTCCCCAGACCAGAAAACGGATATTCGAGCCGTGCCACAGCCCGCCGAGCGCCATCGTGATGATCAGGTTCAGGTAACGGTTCCCCCGGCGGCTCCCGCCAAGCGGGATATACAGGTAGTCGCGGAGCCATAGGGACAGGGTGATATGCCAGCGCCGCCAGAAATCCTGTATGTTCAACGCAAGGTACGGTGAACGGAAGTTCTCCGGCAGGCGGAACCCCATGAGCCGCCCCACGCCGATCGCCATGTCCGAATATCCTGAAAAATCACAGAAGATCTGTATGGAGTAGGCATACACGGCGGCGAGGATCGTCCACGAGGAGTAAAATTCCGGCGATTCGAACACGTCACGCACGATATGCTCGGACAGGTAGCTGGCGATCACGACCTTCTTGAACAGCCCGCTGAGGATAAGCGCGAACCCTTCCTGCAAGTCGCGGGAATCCCATGTCCGGTGCCCGAGCTGCGGCAGGAACTGCCGGGCGCGCATGATCGGCCCCGCCAAGATCGTGGGGAAGAAGGACACGAACAGTAGCACGTCCAGAAACGCGCGCGGCGGCTCGTCCGGGCAACGGTAATGATCGATGGCGTAGGACAACCCCTGGAACGTGTAAAAAGACAGCCCTACGGGGAACAGGATCTCCATCGAGGGCAACGCATGGCGCAGGATGCCGGTGTCGAGCCCGGCGGCACTTGCCAGCGATTCCAGCCCCAGAATGAGGAATTCATAATACTTGAAGAACGCCAGCAGGGCCACATGCAGGGCCACGTCCAGCGCGATGACGCCTTTCCGTTTGCGCGGCTGCCCCGAAAAACGGGACATCAGGTGGACGGCCCCCCAGTTGAGCACCGCCACAGCCAGCAGCAATGGGACAAAGACCATGCCCGCGAGCGCATAAAAAAAGAGATTGCAGACGAGCAGAAACGCCCTGTATTCCCCGTCCCTCTCACGCAGCAGCCAGCCCGCGACAAGGACGAACAGGAAAAAGGTTGCGAACTCCAGCGTAACGAAATTCATCTGTGCCTATCCGGGCAAAAGGTCATGCGCAAGGGCGCGCGATCTCCGCACGATAGCGAAAACGCACGCCCCTTGCAAGCAAACCGCCTCGGCGTTCTCACCTATCCGGCGAAAAACGCTGGCGTTTTCAAAATCCTATCGAGGAAGCAGCAGAAACACCGCTCCCCGGTTGTCCAGATAACTGGCCGTGTGCGTCGCCGTTTCTCCGTTGCCGCAGAACAGATCCACGCGGTTGCGCTTGATCGCCCCGCCCGTATCCTGCGGCAACGTCAGCGCGTTGAACGGGACACTGTGTTCGCCTCCCTCGTCGGGCAGCGTGACGTTCATCAGCGTCAGCAGCCCGTTGGGCAAGACGCTCTGGTCGGTGGCCACGCTCACCCACGGCGTGATCCTGCGGCCCATGCTGCCTTTGGAACCCGAAGTCCCAGGCTTACCGAGTTTGAAGAACACATAGCTCGGGTTCGTGTCCAGCAGGTCCGTCACCTGATCGGGGTGCGCGGCCAACCATTCCCGGATGGAGAACATGCTCACCTCTTCCCGTTTCAACAGCCCCCGATCGACCATGACCCGGCCAAGCGCCACATACTTGTGCCCGTTCTGCCCGGCGTACAGCACAGAGCGCACCGACCCGTCCTCAAAACGCAGCCGTCCAGAACCCTGAATCTGGAGCATGAAGATGTCCACCGGATCTTCCACCCACGCCAGTTCCAGCCCGCGCCCCTTCAACGCGCCCTTGCAGTCGATGGCGTGACGGGTGTGATAAGGGCGCTTTTTGCGCAGATCCGGAGGGGATTTGTAGATAGGGTATTGGAAACGCCCCTTGCGGACGTGGGACGCCGGGATCTCCGGCTCGTAATAGCCGGTGAAGCCGAAGTCCGGGCCGATGCGAACCCAACGGAAGTCGGAAGCCAGCACTTCCGGGGCCTTATCAAGGAAAGGAAGCAGACGCAGCAAGCGTTCGAGCCCTTTTTCCATCTCGCCGTAGGTCACTTGAAGCGCAGGGTAGTTCACGGCCACACGGGACGAAGGTTTCGCCCGCACGTAGGCAAGGCTCTGCTCCACCGCGAAACGCATGTCCTTCCACGAGCGCATGCCTTGCCGGGACGGGTCCAGCCCCCGCGAGAGGCGCTCCGCCTCCACCTCCGAAACCGGGAATACGCCGGGGGTTTCCAGCGGCGCGACGCGCACGGCCTCCGGCACATCAGGCTGGACGACATCAGGCCGGGTTGACTTCCCGCCGCAGGCGGACAACAACAAACACAGCAGACAAGCCCCAAACAAGGAAAAACGGCGCGACACGGCGGACTATCCTCACGCAACAGGTTGAAAAACAACAAAGCCTTTGCTGTGTACAGCATCCTCTCACCCGATGCAACGCCTTGCCTCGCCGGGTCCGGCAAAAAAAGTTTTCTTTTTTTGCAAAAAAAGCTTGACGGAAAGCGCTGTCCGTTATAAACACTCCCTCGTTCTGCGGGAGTAACTCAGTGGTAGAGTGCAACCTTGCCAAGGTTGAAGTCGCGGGTTCAAATCCCGTCTCCCGCTCCATATATTTTCGCCCTTGCTCGCCTTAAGGCTGGAGCGAGGGTTTTTCTTTGGCTCCGCTTCCTCAAGGGAAGCGTTATGAAATAGATGCACAACATTCCCGTGTACGGCCTGCAACAATCCTGTTGCAGCGCCATTTCATAGACGAACATTTTATTACGTTCATGAAGAAGGCTCGGAAAGGCGACTTTCCGGGCCTTTTTCATATGGTGCGCAAAGAATCGGGGAAGGGGGGGCGGTAATCGTTGGCGGCTGGTAAAAATGGGGAAAAGCGTTTATTCACCGCGACATGGCAAATGGAAAGGGCCTCCCCGGAGGAAGGCCCTTAAAACGTCACCGTACGGCAGACCGCTAGACGAGACGGCCGATGTTGTCGATGCGTTCGCCGGGCAGGAGCAGGACGGGCGGCACATCGATCAGCGTATACGCACCGGAACGCCCGGACTGGGCAAGGCGCACGGCGGCGCGGGCGCTGGACACGAGGACCTGAGCGGTCAAAGCCGGGTTGTCGATGCGCATGTCGAACGTGAAATGCTGGTTGGCGGTGAGCCCGGAAGCGCCGACGCGCTCCATCAGCACCCCGTGGGAGGCGTCCGCCACGCGGGGCAGCTCGTCCTTGGTCACCTGCCGCACATCCAGCGGATCATGGCTGAAATAGGGGTCGGCCTGAATCGCGGCCTTCACGGCCTCAAACGTCGCGCCTTCCTCAAGCACCACATAGACGAGGCGGGAATGGCGCCCGCCGCCCAGAGGAATGGTGATCGAGGTGGCGTCGGCCACGCCGGCAATGGCGCGGGCGGCTACGGAGTGGCCCATGGAACGGCCGCGCCCGAAGTTGGTGAAGGTAACGCCCACAGGGGCCATCGCCTCAAACAGGGCGCGCATCACGGAGTCCGTGCCGGGGTCCCATCCGGCGGCGGTGATGGCCACGGCCTTGCCCTTCACGGCCTGCGCTTCAAGCAGGCCGATGGTTTCGACAATCCGGTCGTGGATGTCGAAGCTGTCCACGGTGTTATAGCCCCTGCCGAGCAGATCGCCCGCGACTTCGGGGATCTTGCGGGAAGGGGCGCACAGCAGCACGACATCCGGCTTGCCGGACACGGCTTCCAGATCCGCAAGGCTGGCGTATTCCGGAACGCCGCGCAGATCGTGCGCATCCTTTCCAAGGGATTCTTTCCGGCGAATGACGCCCACGCAGGTGAAATCGGGCTGGATCTCCAGCGCTTCGATGGCGTAACGTCCGATATTGCCCAAACCCATAACGGCAGCTTTTATTGGCATTTTGGCCTCCAGATAATGAATATATTCAAGTAAAACACGAAATTCCCGTCTTGTAAAACGGCCTGGATCAGGCGTTTTTCTTCAATTTGAAGCGAATTCTGAGGCGTCCGGCCTCTTCATCGCCCTGCGGCGGGGTAAAATCGTGCGAAACCAGCCGAAATGCGCCGACCTCGGATGTATTTTCAACATGCTCCCCGATGCAGGGGCAAATATCATAATCGCCCACGGTCACGATGCGGACCATCAGCTCCTCTTCGCCTTCAAGATGCGCCGGGAGCCGACCGAGATCGACCAGCTTGCCCGCCTCTTCGCGGGGGAGCATCTCCGTCCGCACCGGCATATGCTGTGCCAATACCTCGTTGATCCTCCGCTCCAGTTCGGAGGCCTCGGCGTCTTCCAGCGGACGCGGAAAATGATAGTCACATTTGGACTTGTCCGCATTCAAATGCGAACTGAACGAACGCCCGCACCCGAACATGCGCACCATCGTCTGGTTCAACACATGTTCCGCCGTATGCATGAACGGATCATATTCCTTGCTCACAGGAACTCCTTCTCTTCTAAAGTGCTTGAAACCGCCCCACCCTACCCGATCCCTTCCCCGGAAACAATCCGCACGCATATCCCCCGTCGCTTGAAATCCGGCGGTGTTCCCCGTATGCTGAACAGCCCAACATCAGGACGATCATGAGAAAAACCGACCTTTTTCCCGAAAACGACTCGCCCGGCTGCGAACTGCGCGAGCCCGAACGCCCCATTGACGCGCCCTACGCCGTGGATATCCCCGCCGTGCCCACCGCGCTCGGCGCTCTGGACGCCGCCTCACGCGCCGAATTCTGGGCGGCGCTGGCCCTTTCGCATACCGACGGGCTCGGAGCCAGAAGCCGCAAACGCCTTCTGGATGCGTTCGGCTCGGCATTCGAGGCCGTGCGGCGCGCCAACGACTGGCGCGAAGCGGGCTTGCGGGAAGACCTGATCCGCGAATTCCGCTCGGAAAAATGGCGCGAGCCCGCCCGGAAAGAATGGGACGCAACACGGAAACTCACTGGAACCGTCCTGCTCTGGACCGACAGCCGCTACCCCGCGCTGCTCAAGGAATTGCCGGATGCGCCGATACGCCTCTACTGCCAAGGAGACATGAGCCTGCTCGGAAATCCTTGCGTGAGCATCGTCGGCACCCGGACATGCAGCAGGGAAGGCATCCGCGCGGCGCAGGCCATAGCCAGCGGCCTCGCGGCCTCGGGCATCACCGTGGTTTCCGGCCTCGCCATCGGCATCGACAAGCAGGCACATCTCGCCGCCCTCGATCTGCCGGGCGGGACCATCGCCGTGCTCGGCGCGGGCTCCGATGTCTGCTACCCCAAAGAAAATGACGGACTGCGCCGGTCGATCATCCAACGGGGCCTGCTCATTTCGGAATACGCGCCCGGAACGCTTCCGGACCCCCGGCATTTCCCCATCCGCAACCGGATCATCAGCGGCCTTTCGCTCGGCGTCGTAGTCGTGGAAGCCGCCCTCCGCAGCGGCAGCCTCATCACCGCCCGGCTCGCGCTTGAGCAGAACCGCGCCGTCTACGCCGTGCCCGGCGGCATCGGCTCGAAATATGCCGAAGGTTGCCAGAAGCTCATCCGTGATGGCGCGCAGCCGATCTTTTCCTTCTCCGACATCCTTTCGGATCTTTCCGCCCAACTCAAAACGCTCCTCCCTCAGCCGGATTCCGCGCCGCGGCCTTACAGCCTCGACGTGCCTCAGGAGCCTTTCCAGCCCGCTCCCGCCGCCCCGCCGCCTCTCAGGCAACCGGACCGCAGCACGCTTGAAGGCCGCATCCTGACGCTCCTCGCCCAAAGCCCCCGCGCCATCGACGACGTTTGCCAATCGCTTGGATGTGATCCCGGCGAAGCCGGTTCCACGCTCATCATCCTCGAAGTACGCGGCCTGATCCGCCAGCGCCCCGATCTCCGCTATGCGTTGACCTGATCGCCGGACCGCCGTTTATCATTATAAGGAATCTTCGATGCCCACCCCCGCCCCCGCAATGCCCCCGCTTCCGCAGGATGTGGAACAGTTCCTGACGTGGATGACCGATCAAAAAGGATTTTCTCCGGCCACGATCTCGGCGTACCGCACGGATCTCCTCCAGTTCGAGGAATGGCTCCACCGTGAGCAGCACTCGCTCGCCCGGCCCGGAGAGCTGGAAAAATACCACTTTCAGGACTATTCCGCACATCTTTTTCATGAAGGCCAAGCCCGCAGTTCCATCGGCCGCAAGCTTTCGGCCCTGCGCTCGCTGTTCCGGTATCTCATGAAGATGAAGAAAATCGACAAGAACCCGGCAAAGCTCGTGCGTAACCCCAAGCGGGAACTCCGCCACCCCACGGCGCTGAACGTGGATCAGATGTTCACCCTGCTGGACGAGGCCAGCGTGGAGTCCGGCGGCGCGGCGGGCCTTGATGGTTCCCGGCAGGCCGAGCAGGCGGTTACGGACCGCGAGCACGCCGGGCACACCCGCGATCTGGCGCTGGCGGAACTGCTCTACGGTTCCGGGCTGCGTATTTCCGAAGCTCTCGATCTGGATGTGGACGATGTGGACCCGGCAAGCGGTTTCATCCGGGTCATAGGCAAGGGTTCCAAGGAACGCATCGCGCCGTTGAGCGATACGTCCGTCAGGGCGCTGTTCCTCTGGCTCAGGGTGCGCGCGCTCATCGCCCCGCCCGCCGAAAAAGCCCTTTTCGTGGGCAACAGAGGCAAGCGGCTCAACCGGAGGCAGGCGGCGCGGATTCTCGACGAGATCCGCAAAAGCGCCGGATTGCCGCAACATCTGTCGCCGCACACCCTGCGTCACACCTTCGCCACGCACATGCTGGAGAACGGCGCGGATATGCGCTCCGTGCAGGAACTGCTCGGCCATGCCAGCCTTTCCACCACCCAGCGCTACACGCACATCACCCTTGATCATCTTATGCGCGTCTACGACAAGGCGCATCCCCGCTCAAGCGTTCGGGGGAAAGGCGGGGAGGAAGGGGAGGATGTCTGATGTGGGGGAGGGGGGAGGGTTGGGGAAGGGAGGGAGGAGCCTCTCCTCAGAAAGGTCCTCCTTTCCCCAATTCTTACTCCTCTTCACCCACGCTTTCCCCAGTTCCCGCGAAACGGCGCAGCTCGGACCAGAGGGCATCGACGCCGCGCATGTCCTTGGAGGAAACGGGAAGAGGCATGATGCCGTTGAGCAAACGGCTCCACTCCTGCTGGCGCTTGCTGCGTTCGACCTGCGTGCACTTGTCGGCCTTGGTCAGGACGGGCAAAAGCGGAATACCGTGCCCGCGCGCGAAGTCCGCGAGATCACGGTCCAATGCCTGCGGCGGAATCCGGCAGTCGAGCAGCAGGGCTAAGGCCTTGAGCGTCGGGGTGTTCGTGAGGTAGTATTCAATGAGCTTGGCCCAACTCTTGCGCTCTTCCTGCGAACACTTCGCATAGCCGTAGCCCGGAAGATCGACCAGAGAAAAGCCGTCGGGGGCGACCCTGTAGAAATTGATGGAACGCGTCTTGCCCGGCGTCGCGCTGATCTTGGCAAGCTGCTTGCGGCGGGCGAGGGCGTTGACGAGGGACGACTTCCCCACATTGGAACGCCCGGCAAGCGCGATCTGCGCTTCCTGACGCTGCTCGAGCACGGAAAGCTGTTCCTGAAGCTGCGGCTTGTTGAACGTCGTCGCCTCAAGGGTCAGTGTGGGGGGAGTCTCTTTCATCATACGGGAACCTCCGGTGTATGTTGACAAGCGCGGCCTGATGTTCGACAATATCGAGTTGCAGTGGCAAGGCTATCCTGCCGCAGCGTGAAAAGCAATCGCGGCAGCCGTCCGATTGCTCCGGATAAGGAACAAGCGGGGGGCGCGGAGCACTCCCTTGGTACGTTTTGATATTCAGCACTGTTTTTGGAGGCAGCATGTATTCTACCACGGATTTCCGCAAGGGGCTTAAAATCGAAATCGACGGGACTCCCTTCGAAATCATCGAATTCCAACACTTCAAGCCCGGCAAAGGCGGAGCTATGGTACGTACCAAGCTGCGTAACATCCTCAACGGCCGAGTGCTGGACAACACCTTCCGTTCCGGCGAAAAGGTCGAACGCCCGAATCTCGAATCCCGCGACATGCAGTTCCTGTATCACGAGGGCGAACAGCTCGTGTTCATGGACATGACCACCTATGATCAGATGCACATGGACGCCGAAGCCACCGACGGCAAGGCCAACTACCTCAAGGACGGCCAGGAATGCCGCGTGCTGCTCTACAACGAAAAGCCGCTGGACATCGAAATCCCGGCGTCCCTCGTCCTTGAAGTCACCGAGACCGAACCCGGCGCCAAGGGCGACACGGTGAGCAACGTGACCAAGCCCGCCACCCTCGAAACCGGCGTCGTCATTCAGGTTCCGATTTTCGTGAACATCGGGGACCGCGTCAAGGTCGATACCCGCACCAACGGCTATCTCGGCCGCGAATAATGCTTTTTCCGGCCCGGGACCCGCTTCCGGGCCGGATGATTCCCCGCTTCAACACATCGCCTTATATCTCTATCATGCAGACAAAACGGAGAGCGCCGGAGGAGGTTGCCATTACGGACGGACGCAAGATCGCCCGGGAACTGTTTGGGCTTTTTCTTATTTTCTGGGGACTGCTGGTGCTCTTGAGCCTGGTGTCCTTTGATCAGAACGACCCCAGCATCAACCATGCCGTGAGCAACCCTGCAATCGTCAAAAATTACGCCGGGCTCTTCGGCGCGTACCTCAGCGGGCTTCTGGTCGATATTTTCGGGTTCGCCGCGCTTGTCTGGCCCCTCGTCTTCCTCGCTTGGGGAGCGGGCTGTGTCTCCACATGGTTCACCATGCCGTGGTGGCGCTGGTTCGGCTTCACCCTTCTGGCGGCTTGCCTCATTTCCCTCGGTGCGGCCTGGAACCTCGGCATCGGAGACGTCCGGGGCGGAGGTATGCTCGGCATGAGCCTCTATACCAAGTTCACCACCCTGTTCAGTCCGGTGGGGTCTTCCCTGATCTGGCTGTTCTTGTTGTTCATCTCCCTTGAGATGGCCTTCGGCATCGCGTGGATCGCGCTTATCCGCAAGGGGTGGGCCCTGCTGAGAGAACAGCTGAGCGGGACGCCCTTCTCTCTCGACGACCTGCCGGAGCGCCTTTCCAAGGTATCCATGCCCAAGGTCGCCCTGCCCAAAATCGGGTTGCCCCACAAGGACAAAAAAGCGGAAGGGGAAACGGCCGCCGACGTCATCGCGCTGTTCGACATCCATGATGAAGAGGAAAGGCCCGCGCCCAAGCGCGAGGAGCCGCTCAGCATGGATCCGCCCTTCTCCCTGACGCCTGAGGAAACGCCCGCCGCGCCGAAAAAGGACGCAGGGGATCCGCTCAAGCTCTGGGAACCGCCGTCCGAGCACGACACCTTTGATTTTCAGCCGGAAGAACCGCGTGCGGGAACGGGAACATTCGCGCCGCAGGTGAACATCCACTTGGCTTCGCCGACGGATGCCGCCGCCAAGGCCGTGAACCTTCTCGCCGGGGAAAACCCGCTGCTGGCCCTCACCATTCCCGAAACGCAGCCCGCCCCCGCGCGGCCTCAGGCGGAACCGCAAGTTCAACCCGTGCAGCCGCATGCGGCGGAGCAGCAAGCTCCGGTTCAGCCTGCACAACCCCACGCGGAAGAGCCGCAACAGACGATTTCTTACGCCCCGGAGCAGCCTCGGGACACCTTTACGTTCGCGCCGCAGCAAGATGCCGCCCAGCCCGTTGCCCAGTGGCAGCAAGCGCCGCAGCCGGTGCAGGCTGTCGCACAGGCGGCAACTCCAGCCGCGCCCGCTCAGCCCTCCGTACAGGCGGCTCCGGCAACGTCTCAGGCTCCGGCCCAAACCGCGCAGCCCCGCATCGACGCGCCCGTGGGAACGGCTCCCGCCGCAGCGAAACCGATCCTGCGCAAACGCTCCTATCCCATGCCTTCGCTGGACCTGCTCCAGCAGCCGCAGCAGAGCGATTCCCTGCCCTCGCGGGAAGTGCTGGAGGAACAGAGCGCCGGCCTGATGAACTGCCTCGCCGAATTCAATATTCAGGGCGAACTGGTCCGGGTGACGCCCGGCCCGGTGATCACGCTGTTTGAAATCCGCCCTGCCCCGGGCGTCCGCGTGGGCCGGTTCACCAACCTGACCGACGACCTTGCCCGCAGCCTCAAGGCCGAAGCCATCCGTATCCAGGCCCCTGTGCCGGGATGCGACACCGTGGGCGTGGAAATCCCCAACCTGAACCGCTCCACCGTCAACTTCCGCGAGCTGATCCAGTCGGAAGCCTTCCAGAGTGCCCCGTCCTTGCTGACGATGGCCCTCGGCAAGGACATCGAAGGGCGCCCCGCCGTCCGGGATCTCGCCACCATGCCCCATGTGCTCGTCGCCGGTACGACGGGCTCGGGCAAAAGCGTGTGCCTCAACTCCGTGCTGGTGAGCTTCCTCTACAAGGCATCGCCGGATGAGGTGAAGCTCATGATGATCGACCCCAAACGCGTGGAAATGGCGATGTATGCGGATCTGCCGCATCTCGTGCATCCCGTGGTGACGGAAACCTCCCTCGCCAAGACGGCGCTTGAATGGGCCGTGGCCGAGATGGACAGCCGTTACGACTGCCTCGCCAAGTTCGGGGTCAAGAATATCAAGGACTACAATAAGAAGCTGGCTTCGTTCGGCGACGAAAGGCCGCAGGAATACGCGGACCTCAAGCCCATGCCCTACCTTGTCATCGTCATTGACGAACTGGCGGATCTCATGCTCACGGCGGGCAAGGACGTGGAAGGCTGCCTCGTGCGCCTCGCCCAGCTCGCCCGTGCCGCGGGCATCCACCTCATCGTGGCGACGCAGCGCCCGAGCGTGGATGTGGTGACGGGGCTCATCAAGGCGAACTTCCCCTGCCGCGTCTCGTTTCAGGTCGCCAACAAGTACGACTCGCGCACCATCCTCGATACGGCCGGAGCCGAACAGCTCCTCGGCAAGGGCGACATGCTGTTCAAGCCCACGGGCGGCAAACTCCAGCGCCTGCACGGCCCCTTCGTCACCGACGACGAGGTGCAGGCCGTGGCCGATCACTGGAGACGCCAGTGCGCGCCGCAATACGAGGTGGATTTCACCGAATGGGGCACATCCCTCGCGGAAAACGCCAAGGCGTCCTCCGCTCCGGCTTCCGGGCCGGGCAGTTCGGATGAGGAATCCCTGTACGCCGAGGCCGTGACCTTCGTGCAGGAACAGGGCCGCATGTCCATTTCCCTGCTCCAGCGGCGTTTCCGCATCGGCTTCAACAAAGCCGCGCGCTTCGTCGAACGTATGGAGGAGGAAGGCATCCTGCCGCCCGCTTCCCGCGCCAACAAAGCCAGAACCGTGCGGATGGATTGATTTTTGAACCGGGAAGGAGTGCGCGTTCTACACGCCCTTTCCCGGGCCTGCCCTCCTGCTCGCGCCCATCGGCGGCTGGAGAACGTGCGGCGAACGGCCCTTTTTGAGAAGGGAACGCACAAAGGGCACCCTTCACGGGCCCGAGCAGGTTTCCCAGGGTACGGCGGCCATAGTCCGCCGATCGTTGCGGCAAGACAGTTGATGCGTTCCGTATCAGACACTCTTTTTCAGGAGATCATCATGCGTTTCCCGACCCTTTTTGCCTGCGCCGCGGCCCTGCTGCTGATCAGCGCGGGCGCTTCGCACGCGGCGGCTCCCGCCATTACGGGAGAGATGCAGAAAAAATATGAGTCGATGCAGTCCTTTACCGCTGAATTCACCCAACGCCTCGTCCATCAGGAAAGCGGCTCCGAGGAAACCCGCCAGGGCACCCTCGCCTTCCAGAAGCCGCTCCGGGTCCGCTGGGAGACCAAAGCCCCCCATGCGGAACTTTTAGTCATCACGGACAAGGACGTATGGGACTACCTGCCCGACGAGGAGCTGGCCTACCAGTATTCGCCGGAAGTGGTCCACGACTCCCGCTCCATCATTCAGGTCATCACCGGCCAGAGCCGCCTCGACAAGGATTTCACCGTCGAGGCCGAGCCGGACGACAACGGACTGGCCGTGCTCCGGCTCTACCCCAAAGATCCTTCTCCGCAGCTTGTGGAGGCGCTCCTCTGGGTGGACAAGGGCACGAAGTTGATCAAGAAGGCGCAGATTCTGGACTTCTACGGCAATACCAATGAAGTGGCCCTGACCTCGCTGACGCCCGACGCGTCCATCAAGGCCGGAACCTTCCAGTTCACGCCTCCTCAGGGCATCACCGTGGAGAACCTGATGAATCAGGACGCTCCCGAACGCCCGCTGCTGCAATAACGCCCTAGCCCTGCGAGGTGTCCATGTCCATCGGCTCCCGGACGCATGAAGAATTCATGGAAGAGGCCCGTGCCTTTCACGGGTATCCCGCTCCCGGCCTGATCATCGGCGGCTACATGGTGGAGCTTGCCAAGCGCCACATGCCGGAAGGCGTCCTGTACGACGCCGTCAGTGAAACGGCCCACTGCCTTCCCGACGCCGTGCAGCTGCTTACGCCGTGCACGTTCGGCAACGGCTGGCTTCGCGTCCTGCCCTTCGGCATTTACGCGGTGACCCTGTACGACAAAGCTACCGGCGAAGGCGTCCGCGTCGAGCTCGACAACGACAAGCTGGAGCCCTACGACGCCATCCGCAGCTGGTTCCTCAAGGAGCGCCCCAAGAAGGAGCAGGATACCGAACGGCTGCAGGCCCAGATCAAGGAAGCGGGCGAGTCGATCCTCTCGTTCCGCAAGGTCCGCATCCGTCAGGACATGCTCGGGCACCGTTCGTTCGGGGCGATCACCCGCTGCCCGCTCTGCGGCTCCCACTACCCCGCCTCCTACGGCGGGATCTGCCGCTCCTGCCAGGGACAGTCCCCGTATGAGGACGGCCCCGGCTTCGCCCTGTCGCAGCAGCCCCGTATGCCCGCTCCCGTCCCGATCCCGGTCGAGGAGGCGGTCGGCAAGCACGCCCTGCACGACATGACGCAGATCATCCCGGGCAAGGAAAAGGGTGCCGCGTTCGTCGCCGGGCAGGAGCTTTCCGCCGGAGACATCTGCCGCCTCCAGCAAATGGGCAAAAACCGCGTCTACGTTCAGGAAAACACGCCGCATCCCGAGGGCTGGGTGCATGAGGACGACGCCGCCCGCGGCTTTGCCCGGCTCATGCCCGGCGACGGCGTGGAAGTGGAAGCCGCCCCGCGCGAAGGCAAGGTCAACTTCCGGGCCACGCGCGACGGGATGCTGCTGGTGGACACGGAGCGCCTTGAGCGCTTCAATCTCGTGCCCGACGTGATGTGCTGTACGCGCCACAACTACAGCGTGCTCACCGCGGGGACGCGGCTTGCAGGAAGCCGGGCCATCCCGCTGTTCCTGTCCCGCCCCGGGTTCCTCAAGGCGCTTTCCGTTTTGGAAGACGGCCCGCTGTTCAAAGTCGTGCCCATGCGCAAGGCCAAAATCGGCATCCTCGTGACCGGGACCGAAGTCTTTCAGGGGCTGATCGAGGACCGTTTCGCACCCATCATCACCCAGAAAGCGCAGCAGCACCACTGCGAGGTGGTCAAGACGCTCTTTGCCCCGGATGACGCGGATCTCATCGTTCGGGGCGTGCGCGACCTGCTTGACGCCGGGACGGACTTCATCGTCACCACGGCGGGCATGTCCGTCGATCCCGACGACCTCACCCGCAAGGGCCTCACCGAGGCGGGGCTTACGGACACCCTCTACGGCGTGCCCGCGCTGCCCGGGACCATGACCCTCATCGGCCGCATCGGCGGCGCGCAGATCATCGGCGTGCCCGCGTGTGCGCTGTTCTTCAAGACCACCGTTTTCGACATCATCCTGCCCCGTATGCTCGCCGGGGTGCCCATCACCCGCCTCGATCTCGCCAAGATAGGCAACGGCGGCCTGTGCATGGAATGCAAAGTCTGCACGTTCCCCAAGTGCCCCTTCGGGAAAGTCTGATACACGGCCCAAAAGTATGAAGGGAAGCCTTTCTTCGGAAAGCGCTTCCCTTTTTTATGCGAACAGAGCGTCGGCGTTGCTGCAATAGCGGTCCAGAGCCGCGTCGCCGAGTTCCGCCTTTTCCTGGAGGTGCATCATGGCGTCGCCCGGATCGTACAGCGGGTAATCGCTGCCGAACAAGATGCGATCCTGCGGATGCTTGCGGAGGATGGCCTTGAGAAGATCGGGCTGGATGAACGGGGTACAGCTTGAAGTATCCAGCCACACGTCGCGCCCCACGAGCGCCTTGAGGGAGTGTTCCCACTGATGATACCCGCCGAGATGCCCGGCGATGCAGCGGAGGCGCGGGAAACGATCCAACAGCGCCGCCAGCTTGTACGGGCAGGAAGGATTCTTTTCCGGCGGTACGCTGTCCCCGATATGGAACAGGAAGATGAAATCGTCCTGTGCGGCCTCGAACATGGGCAGAAGCCGGGGATCGTCCAGCCAGAAATGCTGGAAATCGGGATGGAGCTTGAGCCCGCGTATGCCCGCCGCCTTCAGGCGTTCCAACTGGCTCTCCCACGCTTCGTAACCGGGGTGCAGAGTGCCGAAAGCCGTCACTTCGGGGTGCTCGCGCTGGAGCGTGACGGCGTAGTCGTTGGCCGGGACGACCTGCCCCGGCGTGGTGGCCGCGCACAGCACCACACAGCGGCCTATGCCGGAACGCTTTTCCCGCAGCAACAGATCGGCGATGGTCCCTTCGCCCACGCAGTCGAGCTGATAGGCTTCGTTAAGATGTTCCACCGCATGGCGGGCGATTTTCGGGTGAAAAGCGTGCGTATGAATGTCTGTAAACATGATCCTGTCCGAAGGCTGATTCAGGGAAAAAGGCCCGCGTTCTTTCGCGGGCGCGGTTCCTGAACATACGTTCGGCGCGGCCCGTTGTCCACAGGCCGCGCCGGACGGCCTATATCCCGAACAACCGTTTCACCGCGCCAAGCTGCGTATCGTCGAGCGCGCCGCCGTATCCCCGGGAAACGGGCTCCAGCCCGCCGAACTTGGCGGCGACGGCGGCCTTGATGGTCGTCACGAAGTCGTCGCCTATCGTATAGATGGACGAAAGCCGCCCGATTTCCCTGTGCGCCGCGCACAGATCCTCGAACTGCCCCGAGCGGAACGCCGTTTTCGCCTGCGTAAACAACTCGGGGACCACGTTGTTCAGCCCGGACAGCACACCGTCCCCGCCGTTCATCAGGTTGGGGATGAAATACTCGTCGAACCCGCACAGCACCGAAAAATCCTCGCGCACCTCGGCCGCGGCCCGCACGATGGCCCGCGTATGCGAGGCGCAGTCCACCGTATCCTTCACCCCCATGAACCGGGGGAACCGGGCGGCGAGCTTGGCGATCAGGGCCGCGTCCACGTCGCACCCCGTGCGCGCCGGGAAATTGTAGATGAGCCACTCGCCCTCGAAACGCCCGCCCAACGTATCGAAATACGCCTCAAGCTGGCGCGGGGTCTGGGCGAAATAGTAGTGCGGCAAGGCCATGACCGCTTCATAGCCTTCCGAATAGGCGGCATCCGCCAGACGCGTCATGTCTTCCATGCAGGTGCCGGACACGTTGGCGATCAGCGGCAAGTGGGTCATGGTCCGCGCCGCATGGATCAGGCTGACCCGCTCGTCCATGCTCAGGGCCGTGAACTCCCCGATGCTCCCCATCAGCAGGACGCCGTCGGTCCCGGCTTCCGACAGCCGGGAAAAATGCTTTTCCAGCGCGGCAAGATCAAGCTTCCCGTCCGCGTCAAACGGCGTGATCGAAGGGCACCACGCTCCCGTATATTTTTTCTTGTTTTCCGGCATGATTCACTCCTTTGACCGCACTGTTGCACGAAGAGGGTGTTTCCAAAGCTTTCGGCTGATGGGGAGCGAGCGGCCGCGCAATCCCCCCATGCATGGGACGGCGCGGCGCGTCCGCGAAAACGGACAACTCCCCATCAGGCGAAAGCTTTGGAAACGGGAGGGGGAAGTCCCCTCCTCCCTGTTATTCCTTCACCAGCCGCCCATATGCCGCACCGTACAGGACGACGCAGACGAAGCAGCACAGCGGCAGGAGAAACGCCGCCGCGGTGTGCGTGTAGTCCGCGATCAGCCCCATAAAATACGGCATGATCGCCCCGCCCACGATAGCCATGATCATGTACGAGCCGCCGAGCTTCTTGCGGGTCCCGAGGTTCTTGGTCCCCATCGCAAAAATGGTCGGGAACATGATGGAAATGAAGAAGAACACCGCGATGAGCGCGATGACCGACACGTATTCGACGGCCGTGAACACCACCCCCGTCAGGATCACGCATACGGCGCCGTACGCCGCAAGCAGTTTCGCGGGCGCGATCTTGGTCATGATGCCCGTACTCACGAAACGGCCTATCAACAGGTAGAGCATGGCGATGGACAGGAAGAACGCGCCTTGCTGCGCCGTGCCGCCGGGCCAGCACTCGATGTACAGGTTGATGAAGAACGCCCCGATGCCGACCTGCGCCGCCACATAGAGGAACTGCGCCGCCACCCCGGCGACGAATTCCTTATGGGCCAGCAGGGAATGTTTCATCATGGCCGCCTCGTCCGCCTCCTCGCTGCTCCGCAAATCGGGCAGTTCGGCCTTGGCGAACAAAATGACCAGCAGGATCACCACGCAGGCGATGCCCACATAGGTCATCCTGACGGCATCAAGCCCGCCTCCGCCGCTGGCCTCGTCGCCGCCGAAGAACAGCAGCCCCCCGAGCAGCGGCCCGGTGAATTGCCCAAGCCCGTTAAAGGACTGGGAAAGGTTCAGGCGGGTTTCGGCGGTTTCCGTGGAACCCAGCGCCGATGAATAGGAGTTGGCCGCCGTTTCCAGACATCCGAGCCCGAGCGCGATGACGAACAGGGCGAACAGGAAGAACGCGAAGCTTGCGACGCCCGCCGCCGGGACGAACAGCAAGGCCCCGATCGCGTACAGGCTCAGGCCGCACAGGATGCCCGCCTTGTAGCCTTTCCATTCCATGAACAGGCCGGCGGGGATCGCCACGACGAAATAGGCCCCGAAATACGCGGCCTGAATGAGCCCGGACTGGGCCTTGGACACGTTGAGCGTCACCTGAAAATGCTTGTTCAGCACGTCGATGAGCCCGTAGGACAGGCCCCACATGAAAAACAGCGTGGTGACGAGGATAAACGCCTTGCGGTATTGCGGACTGGTAATCTGGCTCACGGCGCACCTCCCTCAGCGGGCCGTCAAGGTACGGTCGAGATGCGTGTAGCCGCCGTCCACCACGACCCACTGGCCCGTGGTATGCGACGACAGCGGCGAAAGCAGGAACACCGCCATGTCCGCCAGTTCCTCCACCGTAGTCATCCGGTGCCCCAAGGGGATGTTGCGGACGATGGTTTCCAGCTTTTCCGCCGGGCGGGGGAATGTGTTCACCCACCGTTCATAGAGCGGGGTCCAGACCTCGGCGGGGACCACGGCGTTCACCCGGATGCCGTCCTTAAGATAGGATGCGGCCCACTCGCGCGTCAGGGACAAAATGGCCCCCTTGGCGGCGGTGTAGCCGCTGGTTCCGCCCTGCCCCGTGAGCGCGGTCTTGGAGCTGACGTTGAGGATGCTCCCCTTGCTCTTTTTCAATTCCCCGATGCAGTAGTGCGCCATCGTGTAGTAATGGACGAGGTTGCGCTCAAGCGAAACCCGGAATGCCTCCACCCCGGTTTCGAGGCTGACGTTGTCGTTGCCCCCGGCGCAATTGATCAGGCCGTCGATGCGCCCGTACATGGACACGGCTTCCTGAACGGCGTCCGCGCAGGCTTGCTCATCGGTCAATTCGATTTGGATGAAATGCATGAGCGGCTGGAGCGCCCGCACTTCGGCCCGGAAACTCTTTTGCAGCGGGCTGCGCCCCAGAATCACCGGAATCGCGCCCTCACGGGCCAGCGCAACGGATATGCCGCCGCCGATGCCGGAACCGCCGCCGGTCACGAGATACACTTTGTCCTTTATCCGCAAATCCATGACATGCTCCTGCGTTTAGAGATTGCCGATGCCGTACACGCGGCAGGCGTTGCCGCCCCATACGGCATCCCGCTCCGCCTCGGAGAGGGACGCCGTGGCCTTCCCGGCCAGCCCGCACACCTGATCGTACGTTCCGGACAACAGGCAAACGGGCCAGTCCGAACCGAACAGCAGCCGGGAGGGCCCGAAACATTCCAGAGCCGCGTCGAGGTATGGGAGCAAATCCCGCTCGTCCCAGCCGTGCCAATGGGCTTCGGTGATCAGCCCGGACAGCTTGCAGCTCACATGCTCCTGCGCCGCGAGCGGGGCGATGCGCCTGGCCCACTCCGCCGCGCTCTCATGCCGGACATCCGGCTTGCCGAGGTGATCCAGCACGAGCGGCCCCAGATCGTGCCGCCCGCAGAAGGCAATGGCGGCGGGCAGATCTTTCGCGTGGACCAGGACCTCGTAGACCTTGCCCCCCCGCTGGAGCGTTTCCACGCCACGGTTGAACCGCCCATCTTCCAGAAACGCCGAAGGAGACGGCTCATCCTGCACCTGATGGCGGTATCCCTTGAGCACGACGGACGAAGCCCGCGCCTCAAGCCGGGATTCCAGATCGCCGGCCCGCAGATCGATCCAGCCCACGACCCCCAGAATCCACGGATTCGCCGCCGCCAGCCCGAGCAGAAAGTCCGTCTCCGCCTCCGAAGCCCGGGCCTGCACCGTCACCGAACCGCCGATGTGCCGGATGTCCAGTTCAAACCGCAGCTCGGCGGGCAGGAAGTCCCGTTTCAGGACGGCCATATCATCGCCGATCCAGCCGTATGCGGCCGGATCGAACCGCCAGAAATGCTGATGCGCGTCCACGCGCCATACCGTACTCATCGTCTTCCTCCTTCACAGGCCCCAGCGAAGCAGCCTTGTATGGGATCCCGGCCCCGTTTCATGCGGCGGCCCCCGCCAACGGCAACGGCCTCAAAGAAGAGGGAACTCTTTCCGGAAGAGAGAGGCCCGTGTGGAGCTCCCGTTCTCCGGAAGGCATCCCTTCCCCAGCCTTTCCGCCCGCTACAGCGACACCTCGCGCTTCCAGAACAGGAAATCATGCTGCCCGAGCCGATCGGCCTTGGTGGAGTACCGCCCGCTGGCGGTGTCGAGCACCTTTTCGAGCAACCGGTCAGCCGCCGCCGCAATGGGTTCCCCGTCAATGATCGGGCCGCAGTCAAAATCGATCAGGTCGCTGAGCCGTTCCGCCACCGCCGTATTGGTCGCCACCTTGATCACGGGCACGATGGGATTTCCGGTGGGCGTCCCCAAGCCGGTGGAGAACAACACCACGTTTACGCCCGCGGCCACGAGCCCGGTCACGGCTTCCACGTCGTTGCCCGGCGTACAGACGAGGGACAGCCCGGCGTCCGGCATGGGTTCCGCGTAATCGAGCACGGCGCTGATCGGGGCCTTGCCGCCCTTCTTCGCCGCGCCAGCCGATTTGATGGCATCGGTGATCAGCCCGTCGTGGATGTTCCCGGGGCTGGGGTTGTCGGAGATGGAAGCCCCGCAAGCGTTGGCGGCTGCCTCATAACGGCGCATCAGCTCAAGGAAGCGCGCCTTGTCTTCCTTACGGATGCAGCGGGAAATCATGTTGGCTTCCACGCCGCACAGCTCGGGGAATTCCGCCAGAGCGGACCCGCCGCCGAGCGTCACCACGCGATCCGAGACTTCCCCGATGGCGGGGTTGGCCGAAATGCCGGAAAAGCCGTCCGAGCCGCCGCACTTCACCCCAAGCTTGAGTTTCGAGAGCGGCACGGGGCGGCGCTCCACCAGATCGGCGTTCTTGAAATGCGCCAGCGTTTTGCGGACCGCCTCTTCCATCATCTTGACTTCGCTGGACCAGTCCTGTTGCCGCAGCAGGATGCAGGGCTTGTCGAAACCAAGGTTCCGCTCCCGCAGCGCCTCCTGAAACAGCCCGATCTGCGCCTTCTCGCAGCCAAGGCTGAACACGGTGAGCCCCGCCACGTTGGGATGGTCCGCGTAGGCGGCCAGCATCCGGCATAGGGTCCACGCATCCTGAGCCGTGCCGCCGCACCCGCCGTTATGGGTGATGGCCCGGATGCCGTCGATATGCGGGAAAGGCCGGGGCGCGGGCGCGCAGCCCGTGCCGCCCACCAGCGACCGCGCGAAGTCCGCCAGATGGTCCCCCGCGTACCCGAGCGTCCGTTCCAGCGCGTCGCGCAGCTTCAGAGCGTTGCGGTTTTCACAGAACACCAGCGGGATGATGAGCCAATAGTTCGCGGTCCCCACGCGCCCGTCGGGGCGGATCACGCCGTCGAACGTGCGGTTCGCCCAGCGGGAGACGTCCGGGGCCTTCCACATGTACGGAACGGCGTCGCTCAGGTCGACTTCCGCCGCGTAGTGGACCACGTTGTCCACGGTGATGCGCTCGCCGGACTGGAGCGGGGCGACGGACTTGCCCACGGGTACGCCGTACAGCGTAACGATGCCTCCCACAGGCACGGGTTCCCGGGTAAACTTATGCTTGGCGGGGACATCCGTAACCAACTGGATACGTTGCCCCTCGTTTTCGATGATGTCGCCTTGAGCCAGATCGCGCAGAGCCACAATCAGATTGTCTTTCGGATCGATACGGAGGATTTTCTGCATAGCCGAATCCTTTGGACGGAGACCCCGTCCGGCATGGCCCACGGACATTCCGCGCGGCGCGCACAAAAAAAGGAAAGCCGAACGGTACGCCCGACTTTCCATTTATAATTCGCTGAAATAAAAGATAAATGATTATATGAACGCGCTAACGCGCCGCGCGCTGAGAAACATCCCCGCGCCGAAGGGCCGGGAAACGGCCGCCTCCCTTGGGGGAGAAAACGCGGGGCAGGGTTTTACAGGGAACAGCTCCCGCCGCCCGTGGTGAAGATGGACAGAGGCCTTTCCGTATAGATACGGAAACTGCCCGTAGGATCATAGTCGATGAACACCGCGCCCACCTGATCCATCAGCGCCTTTTCCATGCAAAAATGAAATTCCCCGACATCCTCGGTCACATCGCCTTCTTCCGGCTCATCCAGAGCCAGTTCAAAGTTGGTGCTGTGTCAGCCGCTGGACCCCTTTTCGATGCGGATCGTACGAGCCGCGTTACGCCCCCGGAACGTCCGCAGATCGTCGAGGACAGAATCGGATAGAGTGATCATAAGTATCGCCTCACTGTTGGATTGATGCCGGAACGGCCCGGCGGGGACCTTCCGGTTGCATCGCCAGCATATACGGAATGCGCCCCGTTGGAAAGAAGCGGGCTGAGGGCAGGGAACCCCGCCTCGGCAGCCGGGTGCAAGCCGGAAGAAACGTTTCATCACCCTACCCGGCTCTTTTTCAGCAAAAAACGGTGTCCCCTTCCCGCCGACGCAGGTTCCGGCTTTGCCCATCTCCGCGAACGGCTCCACGGGCACGCTGCGCCGCCCACATCCGTCCATGCGCAACAAGGCGACGCGACGCCCTCCGCCTCCCCTTCCGTAATGTCTCTAGGAGACTTCACCTCCGCTCTGGGATACCATCATCCAAGAAGAACCGGATCAGGAGGACGGCAATGAAACAACACGCCATAACGCTGGCACACGGCACCTATACGGAATTGAAAGACACGGAAGGCGCCAAGGGAACGGAAGACAAGCTGCTCTGGCTGGACATTCAGGGAACCAGCGAGGAGCTGACCCATTTTCTCAAGGAGCGGCAAATCCCGCCGTTCCTGAGGCGGCGCGTCCTGTCTTCGCAACGGTTCCCGTCGGTGTTTTCAGGGAACGACTATGTGCTCCTCAGCGTCCCGGCCCGCAAAACATGGGTGCAGAAACGGTCCGTCTCCATCACGTTCATCCTGTTCGCGCAGGAGGTCATCACCCTCTGCCGTGACGAAGGCTACAATTTCGACGGGGAACGCAAACAGCTCGCGGAAGGCGACACCGCCAGCATCCGTTCCGCCTCGGACCTGCTCATCGCCCTGCTCGACAGCCTCGTGGAAACGAATATCTGCAACTTCATCGAAGCCCGCTCCCAGACCGAGAACCTTTCACTGCATGTGGACAACGCCTCGGGCAAAATCTCCGAGCAGACCATCCTCGACACCCGCCGCCAGATCAACCACCTCGTCAACCAGTTCGAGGATTTCTTCTATGGCCTTGCCGATCTGCACGCGCTCACGCCCCACGCCATGCTCTCCGACGCCGTGCGCGAAAAGCTCCGGGACATCCGGGACGCCCAGAACCACCTCGCCAAGAATGCGCTCCGGCTGGTGACCCGGCTTTCCGAGCTGCTCCAGCACTGCCAGTTCGTACTCCAGCAGCAAACCGACCAACGCCTGCGCCAGCTCACGGTCCTCTCCGCGATCTTCATGCCGCTCACGCTGATCACCGGCGTTTATGGGATGAATTTCGCCTATATGCCCGAAACAGGCTGGCGATACGGCTATTATGCAACGCTGGCGGGCATGGTCTGGCTCGCCATTTTCCTGTGGATTACCCTCAAACGGAAAGGCTGGTTCCGGTAAGGCCCGCTGGCGGAATCCGCCCTCGGAGCCGCCTCCGTCTGAAGCGGGATATTGCGGAAATCAACGTGAAGCAAAGGCCAGCATGAGCGCAAGCCCCAGAAAGATGCATCCGGCAATACGGTTCATAAGCATTTGCGCGCGATCGGAACGGTTGAACCATGTCGCCATCCTGCCCCCGAGCGCGGCGATGGCCGTAAAGACGATGAGGCAGGCCAGCTCATACAGGCCGCCGAGCGACAGGATCTGGAGCGTCGGGTGGCCGCGTTCCGGCTCCACGAACTGCGGCAGCACCGCAAGGCAGAACAGCGTCACCTTGGGGTTGGTGATGTTGGAGAGGAACCCCCGCCGGTAAAGCGTGCCGTATCCGGGGAACAAAGACTGTGTGAGGAAGGCCCGGAACACCCCGGACCGGAAGGATTGCCACGCGAGGTACAACAGGTAGGCCGCGCCGAGGAACTTCAACGCCGTGAACGCGGCCTCCGAGGTCTGGAACAGGACGGCCACGCCGAGCGCGACGGCCAGCGTGTGCCCGAGCAGCCCGGTCATAAGGCCAAGCGTCGTGAGCACACCAGCCCGCATCCCGTACAATGAGGACTGCGTCAGCACGATGATGACGTCCGGCCCCGGCGTCATAGCCATCAGCAGTGATGCCACAAAAAACGCACACGTCGTTTCGAAAGAAAGCATACGACCTCCGCAGGCGTTGCTCTACCGGAAAGCACCGGGAGATTCAATCCGGGGAGGACGCGGAAAACGGGACAGCACCGGACAAGAGGACATGCCCGAAGGCCGCCTTTTCCGCAAGCGCCTTGCCGACGGCACCAATGCCGCGTAGCGTATGCCCAGACCGGACAACGGACGCCCGGCGAACAAGGGAGACCCTCCATGCTCGGGCTCATGCACGATCATCCGTATGTGTTTACGCCGACCATCGCCAAGATCATGCTCCCCGTATGGGTATGCCTTCTTGTGTCCACCGTGCGGGCCATTCGCCGCGACATGAAAAAGGAAAAAGCCGGAGACCTTTCCAAGGAAGAAACCGACGAACGGATGGGAATCAACGCCCTTGTCCTGTTTTTCAGCTTCGCCTTCACCGTGGGATGCCTCGCCGCCCTGACCTCCTTCTGATCCCGCCTCTTCCGCAGGAGGCACACTCCGAGACATCCAACCCCGGACATAAGGGCCTTTCCCGGCCCCGTCCGTTACGGCATCAGGAAATCGCGTTCGAAAACGTCCGGAGGCACGGGCTTCCCGAACAAGAACCCCTGTATGAAATCAAGCCCCATCGACCGCACGCGGTCGAATTCCTCCTCGCGCTCGACGCCCTCCAGACAGACCTTGATGTTCACGTCATGACAGAGCGCCACCACAAAATGGATGAACGTGGCGTCGAACTGGCTGGTCAGGATGTCGCGGACAAAAGTCCTGTCGATCTTGACCACATCCGCAGGGGAATTCTTGAGCATGCCGAGCGAAGAATAGCCCGTGCCGAAATCATCCATGGCTATACGGATGCCGAGGTTTCGGATGCTCTCGAACACAGCCCTGATACGGGCATTTTCACGGATCATGCAGCTTTCCGTAAATTCAACCGTCAGATTCGCGGGGGACAGATCCAGCCGCTCCAACGTGTTGTTGATAAACGGAACCATGCTGTTTGAAACGACTTGCAAGTATGAAAGATTGATACTGATTTTAAAATCAGGGCGGCTTTTCGTCCATGCCTTGCACTGTGCTGCGGCCTCCCGGAATACCCACCTGCCGAAGGGGATGATGAGCCCGCTCTGCTCCAACAGGGGGATAAACTCGCCGGGGGACACGGGGCCGTACTTCGTGCACGTCCAGCGGGCCAGCGCTTCCGCGCCCACCACATGCCGCGTATCCACGGCTATCTGCGGCTGATAGACAAGCTCAAACCCTTCGAACTGCCGCTCGATGCTCTCGCGCAGCAATTCCACCAACTCCAGCGAACGCATTTCCTGTTCGAGGATGGCGCGGCTGAAAAAGACGATCCGGTTCCTGCCGAGCTTTTTGGCGTACTTCAGCGAATGGCTGGCATACTCCGACAATTCCGTATAGCCTGAGGCGTCCTCGGGATAGCTCGCGCTGCCCGCCGAGATGGTGCAAAAATACTTCTTGCCGTCGTATTCCTGCTGGGAACGGAAGCTTTCCGAAAGGGAGCGGTACAGCTCCATCATTTCAAACCGTTCCCCACTCACCGTGATGCCGAATTCGTCACCGTCCAAACGGTATACCGAGGCCGAAAGCGGGAGCATCCCCTGAATCCGCTGGCCGATCACGCGCAGGATCTCATCCCCGAAGCTCTTGCCATACAATTCGTTGATATGCTTGAAGCCATCCAGACCGAGGACGAGCAGATGCAGGGGATGCTCGGGCCTCTTCTCCAGCATGGACTCGATGTCCTCTTCGAATTTCAGCTTGTTGAACAGCCCGGTCACGTGATCGATTTTGTTCTTCTGGCCCAGATTGGTGATGAACCCGGCGAACAGGCTCGGCTCACCGTCCTCATCACGCTCCAGATAGCCCCGGCAGCGGACCCAGATCCACTCGCCCTTACGGTTTTTTGCCCGGTACTCAACGCAATGGAAGTCGGACCGCCCGTCAGCGATGATCTGATTGGCCTCCATGAAAGCGGCCTTGTCGTCCGGGTGTACCTTGCTTCCCCAGACGGCGGCGGCATTTTCCACGATGGACTGCGGGAGGCCGAACTCCTCCACCATCGACGGCGAGTAACGGAATATTCCGGTCTTCATGTTGGAAACAAAGATATAAGAATCGGTGCTTTTCACCAGCGCATTGTACAGGCGCAGCGAATCGTACTCGAGAGCTTCCGGGGGGATATCCCCAACCCCTTGTTTCTCTTGAAGCAGCCGTTCCGCTTTGCGGATATGGGCGCGTTTCTTTTGCTCATACATGCTTTCGTCGGCTTTTGAGAGCACCTCGGTCACCGTCATCCCGCACCCCGGCATCACCTTGAAACAGCCAAAACTGAACTCCAGCGAATAGGGGAGGCCAAGCTGCTCCCGCCTTACCCTCAGCCGTTCCAGCACGCCCGTTACCAGCCCGTCCACGGCGTGGCGGTTGGTATTATGGAACAAGACGACGAACTCGTCCCCGCTGAGCCGGAAGCACATGTCCGGCGCGTGCAAGCTCCGCTGCATCTCCTGCGCGATGGTGCGCAATGCACGGTCGCCTTCCCCATGGCCGTATACATCGTTGACTTCCTTGAGCCTGTCCAAATCGAACATCCCCACGATCAAGGAAGATTCTTCCCTGTCGAGGCGTACCAGCGCGTCGGCAAGCGCGGCCTTCCCCGCCCTGCGGTTCAAAAGCCCGGTCAGTTCGTCGTAGTTCGCCTCCTTGTGCAGGCGGAGGGAATCCGTAATATCCACAGACTGCTGCAAGTGTACGAGGGAACCGTCCGTCCAGCGCATCAGGCTGTCGCTGTTGTCATAGATCCGCCACGTCAGCGTGTTCCGCTCCTCCCACCGAAAGACCTGATTCTGATTCGCGTCGGCCATGAGCCTGTCCACAGGGCAGAACGGGCAGCGCCCGTTCATCCCGGATTGCAGCACCTGCCAGCAGATCTTCCCCTCGGGATGTTCCAGCTTGAAAACATCCTTCATGAATTTATTCATATACAGGATGGCGTCCGTGTGGGGATCGGTGACGTACAAACCGACTTTCACCTGATCCATCGCCGCGTTGAGCACGCCGATATGAAACGATTGCTGTTCGCAATGTGCTTTTCCCGCGAAGAAAAACCCGAGCATGGCGCACACAAGCCGTAAAAAATCCCGCTCCCGATCCGGCCACTCCGTTTCTCCGGACTCCCTGCCGACAAACAGCAAGCCGAGCGCATCGGCGTCGCAAGCAATGGGCAGCGCCAGCCAGCTGAACTTTCCGGCCGTTTCCTCCGGGAACAACGCGGCGAGCGCCTCCTCCGAAAACGGGGTATCAAACGCCTTGGGGAACTCTTTTCCATTAAAGGCACGGAGCATCAGCGCTTCGGGCAGATGCGGCGTCCCGCTCCAGCACGCCGTCTCGCACACGCCTTTTTTCCCTTCCATGCGGACGATCGCCAGCGCATCCAAGGGCAGGATGCCGCCGAGCGCCCGGACAAAAAAAGGCAACAGTTCCTGAAGGGGTTTGCCGTACTGGAAAAACGGCCTGGCGCTCTCCAAAAATGCGAATACGGCTGTACACATCTGTTCCATGCTCTATACCTTGTTGTTATCTTCTCGATGCAGCGGCCAGCTTCCCTCCCCTGAGAAATCGGCACGCTCATCCGACGGGGCTCCGCGCTGATACGGGTTCCTTACGCCGTTATTCTACGTGTTCAAAAATCATTAGTCTAGACGGAAAAGTTGTTTTGTTACGATATGTCATGGGCGCCATACAAGAAACTTCCGGATGCCGCCTTTCCCCGCAACACGGACACCATCCTCCCCTTGCATGTCATCCCTCCGGAGGAAGCGTTGCCCGGAAAACCGTTGAGGATGGCATCGTTGCTACATGGAGACACAAGAACTGTTCGTATCAACCCCTCCTAACAGCCCAACATCTCTTTATTTTTACAAAGAGAAACGGAGCGCCGCAAACAGAGGCAGCGGAGGGGAACTGAAAGGAGGCTGTCGGTCTTTTTTTCATGCAAAAGAACGGCATGGAACCCATCCAGCAATGTAAATGCATTTTGCAATCCATACAATGCGTAATGTGTATGAATGTCGACATCCAATAGCCAACGCAGCACAAACGCTGTAAGTCCAATAAAGGGACACCCTCCGGAGAATCCGCACCTGATTTTCACCGCACGGAAAAAAGAAACAGGCATTTTGATGCCGTATTCGTATCTTTTTCGTACATTACGAGAACATTTTTTCTTTTTTGCAATACGCTGTCTACCTGAAGCATTGTTTCCGCTCTTTTTTCGTATTCAAAACGCTAAAAAACTTTTTTATAACGTTTTCGAAATATCAGAAACCGTTTCTTTGAGAATCCGCCTGTAAGCAACCCACAATTTGTGCGATCCGATGAGAAAACATCCCTTTCCCGTGAGAAAGGCGCTTCAACATCTCATTGACAATCATTCCTGACGAGATTACCGATTGTTCCAAACAGTACAAAGTCGGCAGACACAAGAACACGGGATACGGAATATGT
>OGYH01000144.1_pt1 | contig 70120 bp, 54 predicted proteins | sample 1576511 | NCBI WGS metagenome assembly OGYH01 (sample SAMEA3541522, study PRJEB24748) | human gut metagenome | biome: human gut; feature: human-associated habitat; material: faeces | place: China | collected 2012
GTGGCCAACGCCGCCGAGCACGCGCGCTCGCGCGTGGCCGTCTCCTGCGACGTCGCGGGCGGGCGCCTCGTCATCGAGGTTGCCGACGACGGACCGGGCTTCTCTCCCGCCGCCCTCGAACGCGGCTGCGAGCGCCTCTTCACAGACGACTCCTCCCGCTCCTCGCGCGACGGAGGCCGCCACTACGGGCTCGGCCTCCATGCCGCCTCCGAGGCCGCGAGCGCCCACGGGGGCTCCGTCTCGCTCGCCAACGGCCCCTCGGGCGGCGCGGTGGCCACCATCGCGGTCCCCCTGTGCGGGGCCTGACGATTTCCTCGATGTCTACCTCGACTGCGATATGTCGCTCGCCGAGGCCGCGACGAGATGGTGTTGCGTCTGCCCCGCTTGGTGCTTCTAGCTCAAATTTGATCTGATGTAAGGCTCGTGCAATCCTGCATGGGCCGTTCTTTTGGCAATTGCTCGACCGATTCGTGGCTTGAAACACAAATTATCGAGTTAAGGAGACATGGGGTCACACAGCGGCTCTCAGAGCGCTCGCCGCACTCCCCCGCCATTACCCTGCGGCGTCCTCGTATAGAGCCCATCCTGCTTGGCGTTTCGCTGCAACAGCCCACTTGTCCACCGATCAAGTGAACTACTGGAATAAATATAGCGACACGCTTGTTCGTTACAGTCGCTATATCTATGTAAATCGCCGCGATAAATACAGCCTGTACTCGGCTGTATACCAGCTACGCGTATGTAGATTCACATCGCGTTAATAAATCGGCTCAAGCGCGTGCAAAACGCGCAAGTAACCGCAAAAAGCGATTATCGTGTAGGTAGTTTTTGGCACCCTGTTGATTAACCAAAATTAAGCTATTGCTTAAAACAAAAAAGGTCAGACACTAGGTGCCTGACCTGCAAACTTCTGGTCGGGACGACTGGATTCGAACCAGCGACCCCTTGACCCCCAGTCAAGTGCGCTACCAAGCTGCGCCACGTCCCGAAGCTTTTGTTTGTTGCTCTGCTCTCGCTCGCAACAGGGAGTATATTAACCCGAAACTTTAGACTTGTGCAAGAACTTTTTTATAAATTTTGAAGCAAGTCCAAAATTGTATCTGCGAGCTGGGGTTTTGTCAGCAAAGGAAGTTCTTGCGTACCCGTTGTGCTTACGATCCAGGCCTTGTTGGTATCGGTTCCAAAGCCCGAATCGGCGCGCGAGACATCGTTGGCGATAATTACATCGCAACCCTTGCGGGCTAATTTGCGCTCGGCGTACTCGACAACGTTATCGGTCTCGGCCGCAAATCCGATCACGCATCGCTCGCCCTTCTGACGCGAGAGCTCGGCCAAAATATCGACCGTCTCGACAAGATCGATACGATCCAGGCGTTCGTTGGCTTTTTTGAGTTTGTGGTCCGCAGGGGCCGCCGGGGTATAGTCGGCGACGGCAGCCGCGCAAATGGCCGCATCGGCCGTCTGGAAGGCGTTCAGCGCCGCCTGCAGCATCTCTGCGGCGGTCTGCACGCTTACGCACGCCACGCCGCGGGGAACGTCGAGCGATGTCGGTCCCAGTACGAGTGTGACGGCGGCGCCGCGGCGAGCAGCCTCCCCCGCCAGGGCGATGCCCATCTTGCCCGAAGAGCGGTTGCCAATAAAGCGCACGGGGTCGATCGGCTCGTGCGTAGGACCGGCGGTGATCACGATGCGCTTGCCCGCCAGGTCTTGCGGCACGGGATTGAGCACCCTGCAGACAGCCTCGACGATGTCCTCGGGCTCGCTCATGCGTCCCGTGTCCACGTCGCCGCAGGCAAGGTAGCCGCTGCTCGGACCCACCACGTACACGCCGCGGTCGCGCAGCGTGGCCATATTGGCCTGCGTCGCCGGCGCCTTCCACATGCCGTTGTTCATAGCGGGTGCGATCACGATGGGTCGCGGCGTTGCCAGCAGCGTGGTGGAGATGAGGTCATCGGCGATGCCGTTGGCCATCTTAGCGATGATATTGGCAGTGGCAGGCGCCACGACCACCAGATCGGGCTCCTGCGCAAGCGAGATATGGTGGATGGGGTCGGAGGGATCGTCGAATAAGCCCACGGCGACCGGCTCGTTGGTGAGCGCACGGAAGGTGAGCGGGCCCACAAACTCGGTGGCATGCTCGCTCATAACGACCTTGACGTGCGCGCCGCGCTTTTGCAGCAGGCGCACGATATTGCACGACTTATAGGCGGCGATCCCGCCGGTAATGCCCAGCAGGATCGTTTTTCCCTCAAGTTGCATTGAATTGTTGGATGCCGCTGTCATCATTTAGGCTTCCTTGCTGGGAAGCACCAGCAGGCGGTGGCAGTACGGGCAGTGCGTAATCTCGCTACCGTCGTGGTTGAGGTCGCTCATGGACGATGCCTGCAGCGCGGTGTGGCAGACCGTGGGGATGTTGCCCTGGATGGTCTCGACGGCCAGGCCGCGGAACTGCTTCAGCAGACGCTCGTAGTCGGTGAGCACGTCGGTCGGCAGCGTGGCGGCAAGCGCGGTGCGCTCCTTGGTGGCGGCATTAATCTGGGCCTGGAGGTCGGCGGCCTTGGCGCGGGCGGCCTTGGTATCGGCCTTCACGCCCTCCTCGAACTTGGCGATGATGGCCTGCGCGCGAGCCTCGCGGTCGAGCGCCTCCTTGTGGGCGACGACGACGTCCTTGCGGGTGTGCTCGATCTTGTCCAGACGCTTGGCCAGGGTGGCGAGCTCGTTCTCTAGGTCCTGAACCTCGCGGTAGTCGGAGCCGTCGACATGGCGCTTCTTGGCAGCCTCGATGGCGTTGTTGGTCTGAATCTCGGTGGTGTTGAGATCGTCGAGCTCAATGTCCAGATCCTTGCGCTGGGCGTAGAGCTTGGTCATCTCGGACTTGAGCTTCACATAGGTCTTGCGCTTTGAAGCGAGCTCCTTGAGCTCCGGCATATTGGCAAGTTCGCTCTTGTTGCGGGCGAGCTCCAAATCGATCTGTTGCAGCTTGAGTAGCGTAGCGCCGGCGCTCATAAGTTCTCTCCTTTTGTCACAGTCCACCATTGGCAAGGGTTCAGTATTTTAATCGCATGACGGGGGTTGACCCCGGCGTCAACTGCAGAGTTCATCAATATATCAACGAACGGTTCCTCAGAGCGGTCGTGACCGAGCAAGATCACCGGCAGCCCGCGCAAGGCAAGGTCTTGCGCCACGTGGTAGCCCGCCTCGCCCGTCACGACAACATCTGCGCCCGCGGCGATAGCAAGCTCTCCAAAGTCGCCCAGGGAGCCGCCCAAAATGGCGACGGTTCGGCACGGGTGCTCGGCTTCACCCCATACGCGCGGGTTGCTGCCGAAGGCCGTGGCAGCACGGGCGGCAAGATCGCGCAGCGTGCACGGGTCGTTGAGCGTTGCAAGCGCGCCCAGGCCGGTGGTCTCGGGGTCGTCCACGTGCTCCAGTGAGCACACGGGTGCGGCACCCAGCAGCTCGCTCAGGCAGATGCGGGCTTCGTGCGAGCGGTCCAGGTTGGTGTGGAGCGAGATAATGCTCACCCCGCAGCGGGCAGCCTCGTAGAGGGCCGCACTGCACTGGGGTCGTGTGGCATCCGCCGGACAAAAGGCCTCGGGTGCCTTGATGTATATGGGATGATGCGTCAGCAGCACGTTGGCGCTTGCTTCTTGGGCGCGGCGAACATTAGCCTCAGTCGCATCGAGTGCGCAGGCAACGCCGGTGATCTCCGCGGCCGGATCGCCAACGGAGAGTCCTACGTGGTCCCAGGGCTCGGTGTCCGTCTTGGGATAGCGTGCCAGTAGCGCGCGCTCGAGCTCGGCGACGATCATGCGGCACCTGCGATCGAGAGCAGCGTCTGGGCAAACTCGTCCAGATCGTCCGGATTCACGCGGTCGTCAAAGGAAATGCGCAGTGCACCTAGTGCCTGCTCGCGACCAATGCCCATGGCGCTGAGCACATGGCTCGGGTCCATGCTGCCGCTCGAGCACGCCGAGCCGGCCGAAACCTCAAAGCCGGCGGCATCGAGCTTGACGATGAGCTCCTCGGAGTCCATGCCATCAACGTAGATCGACACCATGCCCGGCAGGCGATCGGCCTGTGCGTAGTCGCCCATGGTGGCATGAATACGCGGATGAGCCGTAAGCGTGGCGTAGAGCTTGTCGGAAAGGGCTTGCAGCTTCGCGCGCTCCTGAGCCACATGGGGCGTCAGAGATGAGGCGGCAGCGGCAAAGGCGAGCTGCGTTCGCAGGTCTTGCGTGCCGGCACGACGACCGGCCTCCTGTCCGCCGCCAAAGATGCGCGGGCGCAGCGGCGTGCGGCTCTTAAGGTAGAGTGCGCCAGATGCCACGGGACCGCCAATCTTGTGGGCTGCGACGGACATGGCGTCGACGCCCAGCTCGGTGACATCGAGCGGAATATGCAGATACCCCTGGATGGCATCGGTGTGGAACAGGGCGCCAACGGTATGCGTGGCCGCGGCAAGCTCGCGGATGGGCTGCACCACGCCGGTCTCGTTGTTGGCAACCATGATGCTCACGAGCGCCACGTCGTCGCCTAGCAGCTCGACAAGCGTGGCAGGCTCAATGTAGCCCATGCGGCAGGGCTGCACCAGGTCGACGGTAAAGCCGGCGGCACGCAGCAGCGGCAGGTTGTCCAGAATCGAATCGTGCTCGATGGCCGAAACGATGACACGATCGCGCTTGCGATCGCGCTGACGAGCGCCCTCGGCAAGACCGAGCAGCGCCAGCTGGTTGGCTTCGGTGCCGCCGTTGGTCAATACAATCTCGGACGGGCGGACGCGCGCGCCAAAGCTGCGGGCGATCTCGCGACGTGCAACCTCCAGACGCGCGGCAGCCTTGCGGCCGAGCGAATGCAGCGAGTTGGGGTTGACGCCGGCAAGCTCGCTGTCATCGTACTCGCGCTGCGCAAGGAGCGCCTCGGCGCGCATGGGCGTCGAGGCGGCATAGTCAAGATTCACGGGTATGCGGTTTTGACCTGCGGTCATAAGGGTTTATGCCTCCTGTGCGGCCTCGTTGCCCAGCTTCTGCAGCAGCGCAACCTCGGCAGCGGGATCTTCGGACTTAAATACGGCAGAACCGGCCACGAGCACGTTGGCGCCGGCCTTGACGACCTCGGCGATATTCTTAGAAGAGATGCCGCCGTCGACCTCGATCAGGGGCGACACGCCGTGGCGCTCGCACATGGCCTTGAGCTCGTGCAGTTTGGCGATGGTGCCCGGGATAAAGCTCTGGCCGCCAAAACCGGGGTTCACGCTCATGAGCAGCACGATATCGACGACCTCGATGATGCTCTCGAGCACGCAAACGGGCGTTGCGGGGTTGAGCACCACGCCGGCCTTGACGCCGCGCTGCTGCAGGTGCGTGAGCGTGCGGTGCAGGTGCGTAGAGGCCTCGTAGTGCACGGTAATCATATCGGCGCCGGCGTCGGCATACCAATCGACGGTCTCGTCGGGGTTCGAAACCATGAGGTGTGCGTCGACCGGCACGTCGGTGGAGCGCTTGACGGCCTTGAGGATGTCGACGCCAAAGGTGAGATTGCCGGTAAAGTGACCGTCCATGACGTCGAAGTGCACATAGTCGGCACCGGCGATCTTGTCGAGGTCGCCCTTGAGGTTGGCCATGTCGGCCGAAAGGACGGACGGAGCGATTTTAATGGTACCCATGGTAGTAGCCTTTCTGCGCTAGTCGTTGAGCCCGTAGAACTCTTGCGATGGGACGCGGTCAGTGAGAATCTCGAGCGCCCTATCCAAAGTAACACCGTTGTAGAGCGTTTGCTCCACGGCAAAGGTGAGCGGAATGTCTACGCCCAGTGAACGGGCGAGCTCGCTCACGCTGCGGGCCGCGACGGCGCCCTCGACCACCATATGTGTGCGCTCTTGGTACTCGTCGAGCGACACGCCGTGGGCAAACTCGTAACCAAAGGTACGGTTGCGCGAATGCTCCGAGGTACAGGTGGCGATGAGGTCGCCCATGCCGGCAAGTCCCATGCAGGTTATGGCCTGCCCGCCGCGAGCGTGCACCAGTCGGCTGATCTCGGCCAGGCCGCGCGTCATGATAAGGGCGAGCGTGTTGTCGCCCGCGCCGGTACCGGCGGAGATACCGCACACGATGGCGATGACGTTTTTCATGGCACCGCAGACCTCGACACCGGTCATGTCCTGCGACAGGTAGATGCGGAAGGCGGTTGACAGGAGCAGGTCCTTAAAGGTCTCCCCTATCTGAGGGTCTTCGCTGGCGATGACGGCGGCAGAAAGTCCGCCGCGGCAGATTTCCTCGGCATGGTTGGGGCCCGAGAGCGCCGCCACGCGCGCCTCGTTGCCGATCTCGCTGGCAATGACCTCGCTCATGAGCAGGCCGGACTCGGGCTCAATGCCCTTGGTAAGGCAGAGCACCGGGGTGTCGGCGGCGATGAAGGGCGCTGTCTGATGACATACGCTTCGCAGGTGCGTGGAGGGCACGGCAAAGATAATGGCGTCGGCGCCGTCGAGCGCCTGGGCCAGGCCCGTCGTGGCGACAACGTTTTCCGGAAGCAGGTAGTCCACCAGATAGCGGGGGTTACGGTGCTCGCCGTTAATGCCGGCGGCCGTCTGCTCGCTGTGGGCCCACATGGTCACGCGCTCGGCGCGCGCGGCGGCAAGGCCGGCGACGGCGGTTCCCCAGGAGCCTGAGCCAATCAGCGCAACATTCATGACTCTCTCCTACTTATCGTCGGGCTCGGTGACGCGCTTGGTAAACGAGAGCTTGGACTCCTTACCGGCCATGAGCTTTTGGATATTCGAGCGATGGGCCCACACCACGGTGATGCCGATCATCGCCATGCAAAACTTGAGACCCAGGCTGCTGTACGGAAAGACCGCGCAGGCAGCGATAGGAAGACCGATGGCGGCGGCAAGCGAGCCCACCGACACGTACTTGGTGATAGCGACGGCCACGATAAACATGCCCAGCAGCGACAGGCCAATAGGCCAGTACCAGGCGAGGATGACGCCCAGGCCAACCGCGATACCCTTGCCGCCGTGGAAGTTAAGGTAGGGCGAGAAGATATGGCCCCACACCGCTGCTAGGCAAATGACGCCGAGCATCCAATCGCCGGGGGCTCCGGGCGCCATGATGCTTACGGGGAAGCCATAGCCCAAGTCGGCAATGAGCGGACGCGCGATAAGGACGCAGATGGCGCCCTTAAGGCAGTCGAGCAACAACGTGAGCGCGGCCACCTTAGGGCCGGCCACGCGCAGCGCATTGGTTGTGCCGATGTTGCCGGAGCCCGCCTTGCGAATGTCCGTGTGGTTGAACATGCGGCCCAGGATCAGGCCAAACGGAATCGCTCCGATAAAGAACGAGACCACGGCGCAGATGGCGGTCAGCAGAATCGGATTATGCATCCTTTTGTTCCTTCTTCCTAAAGAAGAGTCGAATGGGCGTGCCGGCAAAATCGAAAGTCGAGCGCATGCGGTTCTCCACATAGCGCTGGTAGGTGTCGTTGACCAAGTCGCTGTGGTTGACGAAGAACGTGAACGTAGGCGGGTTGACGCCCGTCTGGGTCACGTAGTGCATGCGCAGGCGGCGCTTGCCGTCCACCACGGTATGACCGAACTCGCGCAGATCGGTGAGGAACGTGTTGAGGCGCGAGGTGCTAATCTTCTGCGAGCGCGTCTTTTCGGCGGCGTCGACCATCGCCCAGATCTTCTCGACGCTGCGGCCGGTGAGGGCAGAGATGCGCAGGTACTGGGCCCAGGGAGCCATGACGCCCAGACGGCGGTCGATGGTCTCCATGCAGGCCTCGCGCTTGCGGTCGTCGTCGAGCAGGTCCCACTTGTTGAGCAGCACGACGATGGCGCAGCCGCGCTCGATGGCCAAGCCCATGACCTTCTGGTCCTGCTCGGTAACGCCCACGGAGGCGTCGACGACGAGCAGCGCCACGTCGGCGCGATCGATGGCGCGCAGGCCGCGGACCATGGAGTAGTACTCGATATTCTCGTACACGGTGCTCTTCTTGCGAATACCAGCGGTGTCAACCATGCGGTAGTGCTTGCCGTTGCGCTCCACGACGGTATCGATGGCGTCGCGCGTCGTGCCGGCAATGTTGGACACGATAGAGCGGTCGGCGCCCAGAATGCGGTTGAACAGCGACGACTTACCGGCATTGGGGCGGCCGATGATGGCGACGTTCAGGGCGTCGGGGAACTCATCGGCGACCTCGTCCTCCTCCTCGGGCAACAGGGCCACGATATCGTCGAGCAGGTCGCCCGTGCCATGACCATGCAGGGCCGAGAGCGGCGTGGGCTCACCGATGCCGAGCGAATAGAACTCCCAGATGCTGTCGTTTTCGCGATCGGGGTTGTCGAGCTTGTTCACCAGCAGAAAGACCGGCTTGTCGCAGCGCTTGAGCATGCGGGCGACCGACTCGTCCTCCTCGGTGACGCCGGTGCGGCCATCGACCACAAACAGGATGACGGCGGCTTCCTCGGCGGCGGCGAGCGCCTGGTCGCGGATGGACGTGGCAAAGACGTCGTCGCTCTTGAGCGGCTCAATACCGCCCGTGTCGACGATGGTGAACTCGCGGCCGTTCCAATCGGCCGTGTGATACGAGCGGTCGCGAGTGACGCCGCGAGACTCGTGGACGATGGCGTCCGAGGTCTGGGCCAGGCGGTTAACGAGCGTGGACTTGCCCACGTTGGGGCGTCCGACGACGGCGACGATAGGTTTCATCTGCTCTCCTTTAATGGGTAGGGTCAGCGGAATTAGTAGAGTCGGCAGGCACAATGCCAAGGATGTGCTCCAGGGTATCGAGCAGCTCATGCGGCATGGTCGACACCACATGAACCTCGGCGCCGCGACTGGTAAGGCTTGCGAGTAAATCGTCACGATGATACTCGTCAAGCGTCATGCCGTCAGCGTTGAACATGAGCTTAGGCACAAAGAGCATAACCCCCGACAGATCTTGGGGCAGCTGCTCCAGAATGTCACACGCGACGATGAGGCCGGTCACGTCCACGTTGCCGCCAAAGTAGCGGTTCTTGATGGCTGTGACGGTGCCGCCGAGACCATGCGGCGACTCCACAAAGCGTGCCACGGTGTCTCGCGCGCTGGCGCCCGAGAGGCACATCAGGTGCTGGCCACGGGCGGCGATGGCCTCGCGGACGCGGGCCAGTCGCTCGGCATCGGTAGTCAGCACGTCGTCGGTCTCGTCCAGATACGAGCGGATCATGCCGATGCCGTCGTAGTACTGCGGGTAACCGTCGTAAAAGTCTGCCTCGGGAGGATCGATACCGGCGTCCAGATAGAACTCGTCGCTCATCTGGAAGGTGTGGCGGCCAAGGCGCTCATAGGCGCGGTCCTGGTAGGGACGGATCATGGCAATGGTCTCGCGCGCCAGTTCGGGTTTGTCGCTGTAGGACCAGCTAAAACGGTTCTGATGCTTGGTAAAACCGAGCGGCACAATGCCCAGGCTTGTGATTTGCTCGTGCTCCTCGCAAAAGCGCAGGGTCTTTTCCAGCTCCTCGCCGTCGTTCATGCCGGGGCACAGTACGATCTGCGCGTGAATCTCGATGCCGGCGGCCATGATGGTCTCGAGCACGTCCATGCCTCGCTGGGCGTTGCGGCCCATCATACGACGGCGGACGTCGGGGCTCACGGCGTGGACCGACACGTTCATGGGGCTCATGTTGCGCTGGATGACGTTTTGCACGTCCTCGTCGGTGAGGTTCGTGAGCGTGACAAAGTTGCCCTGTAAAAAGCTTAGGCGATAGTCGTCGTCGCGAATATAGAGCGTGGAGCGGCCGCCCTTGGGGAGCATTGTCATAAAGCAGAACACGCAGGCGTTTACGCAGGTGCGCATGCCGTCGAAGATGGGACCATCGAATTCAAGGCCCCAGTCCTCTCCCGGGAAGCGGTCGAGCTCGACGGGGGTGACGCTGTTGTCGCGCGGGTCGAAAACCTCCAGCTCGACGGTGTCGTCATCGGCCTCCCAGAGCCACACGATCATGTCGGTGAGTGCCTCACCGTTGACCGTGAGCACGCGCATGCCCGGCTCGATACCCACATCCCACGCGGGCGATTCGGGACGCACGTTCTTGACGAGCGCGCCCTCACACGGCTCGGGGTCGCGGCTGCGCCCGTAATCGGCCACCTCGGCGGCGTATGCGGGTACGGTCTGGTCCATGGTTAGCGGCAAAGCTCCTTGATGCGCGTGACGGCGCGTTCGATGTGTTCTTGCGGGGTGGAGGCTCCGGCGGTGATGCCGATGTGGTGAGCGTCGGCAAACCACGCGGCCTGGAGCTCGGAAGCTTCCTCGATGTGATGCGTGCGCTCGCAGGCGTCTGCGCAAATCTGCGCCAGGCGGCGGGTGTTGCCCGAGTTCTTGCCGCCCACGATGACCATGCAGTCGCAGCGGTTGGCAAGTGTGGCTGCTGCCTGTTGACGCTCACTCGTGGCGGCGCAGATGGTGTTGATCACGCGCAGCTCCTGCACGCGCGGGGTGATAGCGGCCACGACCTCGGCGAGGTTCTGCGCAGTCTGGGTGGTTTGCACGACGAGGCCTACCTTGCCCTTGAGCGACAAAGCGTTGGCGTCGGCGGCACAGCTCACGACCTGCGCATCATTGCCGGCGTGGCCCAGAATGCCCTCGACCTCGGGGTGACCTGGCTCGCCCACGACGATTACGCGGTAGCCTTCGCGCACCAGACGCTCAGCCGCCACATGGACCTTCTTCACGTAGGGGCAGGTGGCGTCGACCACGTCGAGACCACGCTCGCGTGCGGCATCGATCACCTGCGGCACCACGCCGTGCGCGCGGATGATCACGGTGCCCGCTGCGGCGTCGTTCAAGGTGTCGGCCAGGCCAACGCCTGCCTCAGCAAGCTCGCGCACCACGATGGGGTTATGGATGAGCGGCCCTAGGGTGTGGACCTGAGTGCTCTCCTCTGCCTGCGGCGCGGCGGCTAGCGCCATGTCGAGCGCGCGCTGTACGCCGTAGCAGGTGCCCGCGTGGGCAGCGATCTCGATGGTGGGGACGACCTCCTCAGCGGCGGCCGCAGCGGTATTCATGACGTTCTCACCCATGGCTAGAACCTGCCCGGATGCTCGGCGCACAGTTCGTCGCGCATGGCGTATACGCGGCTCATGGCCTCGGACTCAAACCAAGCCAAGCGCTCCTTGCGCTTGAGCTCGGCTGGTGCATCGGAAAGCGAGACGGCCTTGCCGGCACGAATCCAGCACTTCTTGGGACGCATGAGCCTTTTGCCCGCGGGCGTGATGTCGGACCAGCCGCAGATGGCGAGCGGGTTGACGGGCGCCTTGCCCATCTGAGCGATGAGCGCAAAGCCGCCGTGGACCTCGGGCTTGAGCTCGCGCGAGCGGATGCGCGTGCCCTCGGGGAAGATCAGGACGTCCTCGCCGCGCTGCAGCGCATGCTGGGCGGCGCGCAGGCACTTCATATCGGCAGTGCCGCGTTCCACGGGGATGCCGCCAACGCGGCTAAAAGCCCAGCGCACAATCTTGCTCTTGGCGAACTCGGACTTAAAGATGGGGCGAATGCGGCGGCCGCCAAAGAATAGCGCCGTCTCCACGGCCAAGAGCTCAGCCATCGAGGTGTGGTTGCAGATGACCACGCTGCCGCGGCCTTCCTGGCGCTCAAACAGCAGGTCAGCGTCCTCGACCTTCCAACGCCACATGAGCTTGGAGAATGCCCAAAGGATGGCCATGACTACGACGACGGTGCCGCGGATGAGCGCTGGGAACTCTGCGTAGGGGGCGTTGTAATAGTCCTCGGGCGTCTGCTTAAACAGGCGCATGGGCTACCTCCTTTGGTTGATGAGGCCCTCGATAATGCGGACGACCTCGTCGATGGTATGGGCGGTGGAGTCGACGTGCACGGCGTCCTCGGCGGGCACGAGCGGGGCGACCTCGCGGCTGCTGTCGAGCTTGTCGCGCTGCTTAAGGGCGTCGAGGGTCTCGTCGACCTCAGCCTCGAGCTGCTCGGACGTGAGCGGCTGGGCATCGTTTTGGTGGCGCTGAAGCACGCGGCGGCGGGCGCGCTCGCGCGGGTCGGCTGTCAGGAAGATCTTGACCTGCGCGTTGGGGAACACGACGGTGCCGATGTCGCGACCCTCGGCCACGATATCGCGGTCCTCGGCGGCGCGGCGCTGGTGGATGAGCATGGCGGCGCGCACGCCCGGATAGGCCGATACCTTGGACACGTTGGCGTCGACCTGCGGGGTGCGGATGGCGGCCGAAGCGTCCTGGCCGTCAATGGTCAGGCGCGTGTCCTCGCCGGTACCGTTGGTAAAGCGAATCTCGATTTGCTCGGCGAGGGCGTCGATAGCCGCCTCGTCGTCCAGATCGATGCCGCGGTCGAGCGCGGCGAAGGTGACGGCGCGATACATGGCGCCCGTGTCGAGCTTATTAAAGCCCAGCTGGCGGGCGATCTCCTTGGCGATGGTGGACTTGCCGGAACCGGCGGGGCCGTCGATGGCGACGATCATGCAATGCTTCCTTTCGATGGTTGACGTGCTGGTATGGTTCGCGGGTGCTGGGGCGCGGCGGGTTGCCTAGCCTGTGTAGCGCTCGCGGTAGGTGTTGCGCTTGGGTGCGGAGCCGTGGCTGCCGTGGTGACGCGTGCGGGTCGCGGCGTTGGTCGCGGGCGCCGCGCCGCGCTTGCCGACGGCCTGCTTGGGCGGGATGCCGCCGGCCTTGAGGATCTGCACCTCGCGGTCGGTGAGCTCGCGCCACGAGCCCTTGGCCACGCCCTCGAGCTCAAGGCCGGCAAAGTTGCAGCGGTGCAGGCGGATCACAGGATGGTGAATCTTGCCCAGCATGCGCTTGACCTGGTTTTTACGACCCTCGCGGATTATGACCTCCACGGCGGTGGTGCCGGGTTTGACGCCCTGGGGAGCTACGGCCTCGGCCTCGCGCGCGTTGATGACGCGGCAGATCGCCGGCTGGCACAGGCCGTCGTCGAGCTCGATGCCACGGCGGAGTGGGTCTAGATCGCGGTCGGACAGCTGGCCGTCAACGAGTGCCTGGTAGGTCTTATAGACATGCTTGCTGGGGTGCAGCAGGTCCTGCGACAGGTCGCCGTCGGTGGTAAAGAGCAAAAGGCCTGTGGTGTCGCGGTCCAGGCGGCCCACCGGGAAAAGTCCCGGAAAGCGGTCGCGGGGGACCAGGTCGGCCACGCAAGGGCGCTCCTGCGGGTCGCTCATGGTGGTGAGGTAACCGGTCGGCTTGTAGAGCATCAGGTACACGGCGCCCTGGTTGAGCTTGACGGGCATGCTGTCGACCTCGATGTGATCGCGTTCGACGTCGACTTTGGTGCCCAGTTCGGTCGCGACCTCGCCGTTAACGGTCACGCGTCCGGCGGTCATCAGGTCCTCCGACCCGCGGCGGCTCGCCACGCCCGCGCGCGCCAAAAAGCGCTGCAGGCGCATGGTGTGCGGGTAGACAGGCTGGGCGTCGGCAGCGGGTACTGCGTTACCCATGGCGCGCGTCTCCCCTACTTCGTTAGTCCTCGTCATGTAAATCCTCCGAGGTCTTGTCGACGACCAGGGTCTCCAAGTCCTCGACTGCCTCAACATCTTCAACATCGGTATCGAGCAGTTCGCGCTCTTCGTCCAGGTCATCGGCCTGCTCCTCGAGCGTGGACTGAATGCTGCGGCCGCTCAGGCGCTCGCGGATAAACTGACGCGATTGCTCGTCGGGGGCAAACTGCTCCAGGTCGGGTAGGTCGCGGGTGGAGCGCAGACCGAACTTTTCCAAGAAGGCGTTGGTCGTGCCGTAGATGATGGCCTGACCGCGCTGGGGATCGCGGCCGAGCTCGCGCACCAGGCCCTTGTCCACGAGCGACGCGATGACGCCGTCGGAATTGACGCCGCGGATGCCCTTGACCACCTCGCGCGTCACGGGCTGGTGGTATGCGATGACGGCCAGTGTTTCGAGCGCGGCCTGCGACAGCTTTTGCGTGTCCCAGCTCAACACATAGGCCTCGACCACGTCGTGGTAGGCGGGGTGCGTAAACAGGCGCCAGCCGCCGGCGACCTCACGCAGCTGAAAGCCGCGGTTGGCCTCCTCGTACTCAACCTTGAGCTCGGCGATCAGCGATGCGCACTCGCCGGGGGCGATATCCAGCGCACCTGCCAGCGCGGGCGCACTCACCGGGTCGCTCGACACCAGCAGCAGCGCCTCGAGGGCGCCTTTGAGGCTGTTTGCCTCCAGCGTGGAAAGGGTTGACATGGTTGCGGCTCCTATTCGGTGAGATCGGGGCCCTCGCCGGGCACGTATGCCTCGGCGCCCTCGACTCGGTTGATGCAGATGGTTCCGAAGATCTCGTCCTGGCTCAGCGTGAGCGAGCCGCGCTTGGCTAGCTCGAGCATTGCTAGGAAGGTAACGACGAGCTGCTCGGTGGTGGCGTCGCCGTCCAACAGCTCGCGGAAGGTGCAGGTTTGGTGCGTCATGGTAAAGCGGTCGACTGAGGCCACGGTCAGGTCGAGCGGCACGCGATGCGGTGCCACGTGCTCGGCCTCCAGCAAGAAGGTCTGGCGTTTGCCGTCCAGGTCGGCACAGATAACGGCCAGACCGCGCAGGGTGATGCCGGCCAGGTAGTCGGGCATGAGCCCCAGGAACTCGGGGTCGGGGCCGGCCACACGCGGGTGCATGCGGCTTTCGGCCTGCATGCGGGCACCGAGGGCCGCAGCCGCGCCTTTAAACTGCTTGTAGGCGATCAGGCGCTGGATCAGGACCTCGCGCAGGGCGTCGCCGTCGAGCGTGCTGAGCTCCTCGAGGTCTTCGTCGAACTCGTCATCGTCGTCATCAGCTTTGCGCGGGGCTTCCTGCGGCACCAGCGAGGCGGCCTTGATGTCCAAAAGGGTTGCCGCGACCAGCAAAAAGTCGCTCGCCACGTCCAGGTCCAACGCCTCGATGCGCTCGGCCTCGGCAAGGTACTGCTCGGCCACCTCGCTGATGGAGATGGCGCCGATATCAACTTTTTGGCGGGTTACCAGCTGCAGCAGCAGGTCGAACGGTCCGCTGTAGACCTGCGTCGACACGCGATACGACATCTTCGACCTCCTTTGACGGCGCCTTCGCGGCGCGGTTTGGGTGCATATTACGACCGTTTTGCACGGTCGACCTGTAAGTTTACCTTAGATGCCGGCGATTGCGAAGTTGAGCAGCTGCTCAGCAAGCGGATACACGGTAACGTCGAAATAGCGGCCGATCACGTCGATGCCGGTCCACATGGGCAGCAGGTACAGCACCAAGATGAGGATGGGCATGGCGTATTGCTGCAGGCGGTAGTAGCTGGCGAGCGCCTTGCCTTTGAGGAACGGCACGATGATCGACGAGCCGTCGAGCGGCGGGATCGGGATGAGGTTAAAGAAGGCGAGCGACAGGTTGACCACGATAAAGGTGGCGCCGAAGTTCATGATGTTGGACGCCAAGGCAAAGGACATGCTGGCGTAGAGGTTGCCGTAAGCCAGGTGCATGAGCGCTGCGGCAAGGCACGCTAGCGCGATGTTGGATGCGGGGCCGGCCGCGCTCACCAGGACCTCGTCGCGCTTGGGGTGCTTGAGGTTGTTGAGGTAGACGGGCACGGGCTTGGCAAAGGCGAACACCGGGCCGCCGGCAGCAAGCATCAGCAGCGGCAGGAGAATGGTGCCAAACGGGTCGATGTGGTTGAGCGGGTTGAGCGAAACGCGGCCGCGCGAGCGGGCCGTCTTGTCGCCGAGTGCCCAGGCCGCAGCGGCGTGCGCGCTCTCGTGGATGACGATGCCCACGATGACGGCGACGGCGCTGGCGAGCAGGTTCATGAGATAGCTGCTGGACATGGCGCTCCCCTAGCGAACGCGGCGCGAGGCGCGCGTGAGCAGGTAGTCGATCGCAAACAGGATCACGGCGACGATGGCGTAATCCAGGCGGAACACGCCGCCAAAGGGCGATGTGATGACGCCGTAGCCGGCGATGGCGCTCGGCAGCGCGCGCGAAAGCTCAACGACAAAGCCCACGATCTGCAGCTTGGCGGTGAGGCCGCTAAAGCACAGCAGCACGGTCATCGCGCTCATAAAGATGCCGCAGATGCGACAGGCGATGGCGATGATGCTCATCGCCACGGCAGCGGCTTTACGAGAGTTCACGCGCGGTCTCCTCCTCGATCTGGGTGGAAAGCTCGAGCCATTCGTCCTCGAGCTTGGGCAGCTCTTGCTTAAGGCCGTTATATTCCCCCAGCGCGGCGTTGAACTTGTCCTGATCGGCGTAAAGCTCTTCGCTGGCCATCAATTCCATAAGCTCGTCATAGCGGGCGCGCTTTTTGTCGAGCTCCGTCTCGATCTTCTTGAGCTGGTTGCGCACGCCCTTGAGCTTTTTGTTGAGCGCAGCGCGGGCCTGGGCCTCGGCGCGCTTTTGCTCCTTGGTCTTTTTGCCCTCGGCAGGCTTGGAAGCGGTGGCGGGGGTGTCGGGCTGGGCCGCGGTGACCTTAGCGGACTTGGTCGCGGCCGGTGCACTCTCCCCTGCCGCCTCGGCGGCGGCGCGGGCTGCGAGGTCCTCGCGCTTGTAGAGGTAGTAGTCGTAGTCGCCATCGTAGACCGTGACCTTGCCGTCGCGGATGTCGATGACGCGGTTGGCCACGGCGCGCACCAGGTGTTCGTCGTGGCTGATCAGCACGATGGTGCCGGGGAAGTTTTGCAGGGCGTTCTCGAGCATGTCCACCGAGTCGATGTCCAGGTGGTTGGTGGGCTCGTCCAGGCACAGGAGCGCCTCGGGCGCCACGAGCATCTTGGCGAGCGCCAGGCGCGCCTTTTCACCGCCGGAGAGGACGCGTACCTGCTTTTCGATTGCGTCGTTGTCGCTAAACAGGAAGGCACCCAGCAGGCTGCGCTGCTGCGGCACGGTCCACTTGGGCGTAACGGTGTCGATCTCTTGCAGGACGGTATTGGATTCGGTCATGCCCTCGAGCGCGTGCTGGGCGTAATAGGCCACGCCCACGTTAGTGCCCAGGTCGCGGGTGCCGGTGGTGGGCGGCTCCAGGCCGGCGAGGATCTTCATGAGCGTAGACTTGCCGGCACCGTTGGGGCCGACGAGCGCCACATGCTCGCCGCGGTAGAGCTTGAGGTCGATGTCACTGTAGATGTGCTTGTCGCCGTAGGATTTGGATACGCCCTCGAGGCCCACGACCATGTCGCCCGAGCGCGGCGGGTCGGGGAACTTAAAGTCGATGTGCTTGTGGCCTTCGGGCAGGATTACGAGCTCCTTTTTGATCTGCTCGATCTTACGGATGCGCTCCTGCGCCTGGGCGGCCTTGGTGGGCTTGTAACGGAACTTGTCGACGAAGACCTGCATATGGGCGATGTCGCGCTCCTGCGCGGCACGCTTGGCGCGCATCTGCTCCAGGTTGTCCTCGCGTTGCTTGAGGTAGCTGCTGTAGTTGCCGGTGTAGGTAGTCACGCGGCGGTTTTCGAGCGCGGCGACGTGATCGACGCAGGCGTCCATAAAGGCGCGGTCGTGGCTGACGATGAGCACGGCGCCGTCGTAGCTCGCGATAAAGCCGCGCAGCCACTGGACACTTTCGAGGTCCAGATGGTTGGTGGGCTCGTCCAGAAGCAGCAGGTCGGGGTGGCGCAGGAAGAGCTTGGCGAGCGCGATGCGCATCTGCCAGCCGCCCGAGAACTCGGAGCACGGGCGCTCAAAGTCGGTGACCTTAAAGCCGAGGCCGGACAGGATCTTGCGGGCGTTGCTCTCGAGCTCGTAGCCGCCCAGGTGCTCAAAGCGGTCCTGGACCTGGCCGTACTCGTTGAGGAGTGCGTCGACATCCTTGCCCTGTTCGGAGAGTTCGGTGATCTGAGCCTGCAGCTCGTTAGCGCGCTCGCCCATGCGGCGGATTTCTTTAGCGGCTGCCATGACCTCGGCGAGGATGGTGGTGTCCTTGTGCTCCAGGTTGGTTTCCTGCTCTAGGTAGCCCACCTGGCAGTCCTTGGCGTACTGGACCTGGCCGGCGTCGGGGCTGTCGATTCCCATGATGATCTTGAGCATGGTGGTTTTGCCGGCGCCGTTTGGGCCCACGAGCGCGAAGCGCTCGCCGGGGTTGATCTGGAAGGACGCGCCGCTAAAGAGAACGCGCGCGCCGAAGCTTTTTTCGATCTTGTCTACCAGGAGGATCATGGTGCCGCCTTTGACCTTGTGTGCCTATATGAAAAAAGGCCCCAACTTGCGTTGGGGCCTCATTCAATGCTCGGGTGGAGACGAGGGGGATCGAACCCCTGACCTCTTGACTGCCAGTCAAGCGCTCTCCCAGCTGAGCTACGCCCCCGTGCGAAGAAGTACTATACGGGAACTCGGACCACGATGCAAGGACAATTTTGGAAAATTTCGCAGTCGCGGCGCGTTCCGCCATCCGCCCAACGGCCGTCTTGCCGGCGCCAGGCCCATTACCGGGGCCAATCGCGCTCCCGCCGACCCGGCGATTTCAAAACCATGCCGGTTTACGGGGCCAGGCCGGGAGCCCCCGAGCATGCCGCAATCGGTAAAATCAAAACCGCAGGTAGACGACTTGCGCATTCCGTGAAATGCAGGGCATGGACGGCCGGCCCGGGTCCAGCCCCGTAATCCGGCATAGTTTTGAAATGACATTAATTCACTAACAGGCAAACTAGGTAGTTCTAGCGCCTTGTCGCCGGCTAATTTCCGATTTCCAACCAGTTGCACAAAACATTTGCTCGCAGTCTCGTCTCGGCGCACTTCATTGCCTCAGTTTTGGCTTTATAGCGAATCCCTAAACGGTCGCAGACACTTCTGACGATGGTGTCTAGCTGCTTTGAATCGTTGAGCATATCGTGAGTCACCAGGAATACATCGAATCCCATGCTCTGCAACGCAGTCATGCGTTCCGCATCGTGGTCAAGTATTGCACCTGAGCCATGAATGACTTCACCTTGGATTTCGATAATTGCCCCTTTCATAAGAATCGGATTTACGATCACGATGTCGCCATAGCAAACCTTTTGACCTGCGATGCTTTGGGCTGCCACGGATAGAGGGGTTAAATCGTTGAGGTACACGTATCTGAATCCTGAACCACCTAGACGTCGAGAACGGCTTAGAAGCAGGACTCCCGCGACCTCGAGTGGTGATGCAGCAATGCCGATAACCTGCTGAGCGGCATCATAAAACTGCTTTCCCCACATTTGACTTTTGACCTTGTCGGCGAAACGATGCAGGTCGCTCAGTTCGATGAGCGGCTTTCTCATCCAGAGAGAAGTACCTTTGAGTTTCGTAACCTCTCTTCCATCTTCACGCTTGCTCGTTTGGCAATCATTAACTGGGTCCTTAACGGTTGCGCGGGCATAAACTCGTTTCCAAGGAACCTCGTCTTCGCCCTTTCCAAGTTCGAACAAATCCTGCGTGCTGGAGTTGCGATTCTCCTCTACCGCCATTTTTAGCTGCATTTCGGCAGCGGGAGCCGGCTCGAAAACAGAAAACCAGCCGCAAAGTTCGTACATGGCCAGTACGAGATCTATTTGGGACACAAAGCGTGTCATAGTAAATAACGTGTTAAGCGGATTGGTGACACTAACGCCTAAATTAGTGTCGATTGTTGTACCGGCATCCGATGCCCCTTCCCAGCGAATAGTGGAGCGCAATCCCGAGTGGTGATTACAACAACCTGGCGAAGCAACAGCGATGATCGGGGTCTTGAGGACGTCGGTTACGAAAGGGGCTTGGGATAGGGCTCGCCAGCCGTCATCGGAGCTGGGTATGCGCGGGTAGAGGTCGCGCACCTGTGGCGGGCAGCGCCAGTAACGGAATGCGGTGTTTGCGCAGACGATCTCGTCCATATGGCCTCCCCTTGTTTCGACCGTAGGCCGTGCGGATTGCGGGCATGGCCGATTATCTACCGGGGCATCATATGGGTAAGTACGGGAAGCTGACCAAACACTGACCAAAAGCTTGACGCAATCCGTTGAATAACCGCCATAGGCATAAACGCGCTGGTACAAGCTGTGAGCCAGCGGTCTCTGTCTCCACAATTGCACATAGATTACGCAGGGAATTCAATGAATGAACGCAGACGCATTTTGCAAAACGCGCAATGACGACACCTAAGGTGTACTGCGTAACATATAACGCCTTAGGTAACTTCGCTTCGATTTTGGTGTCATAAAGAAAAAGGTCAGAGGTTTAACACCTCTGACCTGCGCTTTTGATGGTGGGCGATACAAGATTCGAACTTGTGACCCCATCCGTGTGAAGGATATGCTCTACCCCTGAGCCAATCGCCCGTCGCCTTTCGGCAAAAGAGATACTAACATAGCCGCGCGTGGTTTACCAAGAACTTTTTGCCCTCGTTTTTAAATTCGTGGGTGCTAGCCAAGCCAAAACAACCAAAGCAATCGGAAAAACCGCAGTTAAACCAGCATTTATCGCTTAATCCATGAGGTCTCGGAGCGGCAGATAAGTCGCGCGTTGTTGTAGGCCATGTCGAGCGTGAGGCAGGTGCGCGCGGCGTAAAAGCCGTCCTCGCGCTGGATGGTTAGCGCCAGCTCGGGCTTGTCGCCGGTTAGGCACAGCGGTAGGAGTAGCTGGATCCGGCCGCCGTAGAACTGCGCACCCGCCAGCACGGACTCGACGCGTCCGAGCTTGAGCGCAGCCCGGTCCCCTGCGGCGTCGGTCGTATAACAGCGTCCGATCGTCATGAGCATGCTATGCAGGCTCATGACGATCGCGGCCATGGCCCCGAGCGATCTAGCATCATCGAGCACCAACGATGCGAACGCCATCATGAGTTCTCCAAGAGCCTGAGTGCGTTGGGCATGTCCGCAATAGTTGACTGAATGGCCTCGTCGATCAGGGCGATGCTGTCCAGATCATCGGGTAAAGTGCGGGGTGCTTTCGGCGCGATAGGGTCGGTTGCGTCTGCTGTACAGTTGTTAAAAGTCATGCTTTCAGGAAAATTGCTGCAACAACTATCAGGGCATGTCGTTGCATTTAACGTTTTCATCACGCCGTCCTTCTACTCGCTGAATCCGAGCGTTTAACCCGGGCATTTCGACCATGCAACCTAAATTGATATTCTTGGGGCAATCAATCATCGCTGTCCAAGCGTCTAGATGCCAGGTCGAAAACCTTGCCCTTGCCCCTTGCACCTATTGCGATGATTTGAACTACTTCGACGTGCCCATCGCGGATGCGATAAATTACGCGAATGCCATCAGTACGAAACTTAAGTTCCCTACAACCTGCAAGAAGACCCGAAAGCGGCTTGCCAATTTCATCGGCCCGAAGTGCAAGACGCGCAATACCTTTGTCCACCATAGCGCGAACTGAGCCATCGAGTGACAAATACTCTTTCTCGGCAGTCTTGTCGTAAAACTCAACCTTAAACCTAGCCACGCTCACTCGAACAGCTCCTCGTCGGAAATGGGATCGGTCGCCTCGGCTTCTAGCATGGCCTCGAACCTCTCGCGTCCCACGGTATCGGAGAACGGAATGCCCTTGCGATTCGAATCAGTGTCGCCCTGCGCGAGCCTTGCAGCGGCTATAGCGTGCAGGCGCTCCTCTCGGAGCTGTTCGAGTTCGACCGCCATCGCTTCGAACTCGTCGAAGCCAACGATAACAGTATCGATGCCATCGTTCCTGTCTGAGACAAATTGCGGCTCTCTTCGAGCGCGACGTCTCGCTTCGCCAAAATTTTTGCTTGCCTGCGTCGAAGTCAGCACCTGTTCGCGTCCGAAAACGAGTTTCTTGTCTATCACGGCAACCATAGCAACCTCCTTTAAAATCTGTCTCTATTACGTATTATAGTTTCATTTAAATACGTACGTAAAGGAAAGTTAAACAGCAATATTCTTACTATTGATTGCTTCGGATGAACAGGGTTTCGAATCGTACCCCAGAGCAACCGGTTGTCTGACAGGGTCTTCGATGGCGCAGTTTAGGGTCTTTGCGAGCGCCAATGCCGAAGAGACCGAGGCACGGCGTAGGTCGAGTCGGATCTGCTCGTAGAGCTGTATAGCGCGAAGTAAACCCCCGATTGGGTGGCGAGCTATTTTAGCGTTAGACAGGCTGGGCTTTCCCGTGGCTATTAACGCATCCCCATCGCGGATGGCCTTTAGGCTCTCAATGTTGAGTACATCGGGAGGATCAGGTAGCAGGATGGTATTCGCAAACTCATCGTCCCGCACATGTTGCTTCATAGATGCGCACCTCATCTTGCTCGATGCTTTTGCGGAAGGGCAGGCGCATGTGCTCTGGTGGGTTGGTGACGATATCAACCTATCGTCTAAGTACCTTCTCGAGCTCATGGGAGAGTTCGTAAAGCGCGCCGAACGTCATGGTGTTGCCGCAGACTAGGCGCAAGTCAATATCGCTATCGGGCCTTTGCTCGCCTCGGGCAAACGAACCAAATAAATGGGGCGTTTGATCTAACGAACTCGGTCAAAAAATCCAGATCGTAAATAGAAAATCCTTCGACATTGAACCAATTAACCGCAGGCAAGAAGCATTCTGCATGGTCAAAGCCAAGGTCAACCGGACGCTCGACGGCTACGCGGACGGTCCCGTCATCTCTTGTCTCTGAGTAGGCAAACTGAGTGCCGTCATCAAGCTGAACATAGCTCCAAAACACGTCTACCTCCTTAGTGTTTATATCCGAGTATAAAGAGCAGACTAGATGGTTTGGATGTTCTTTGTAGAACGAGTTTGTCAAAAAGACATTTTTAGAATTCATGCAGACTCTCCGAAAAAGAAAATGCCTCCAACCCAAAGAGATTGAAGACATCTTCTCAGTGGGCTTTCTTTTGATTTCGTTGGTCGCGCCCTACGACTAATTTCTGATTTAAGTATGCCCAAGTAATGAAGGAAATGAGTGAGGTATCGAAAATGAATTTGGCAGAATTAGGCTGAGTCAAATAACGAATGCCTCGTGTTATTTCTTACCCTTCGTTCGGAAGCAGAAGTTTGGTATATATCTGGAAGACAGTAAGAAGAAATAGGTCTTCCATAGTCTCGATTCTCTCGTCATCGAAACCTCCGGGGCACCCGTAGTCCTTATCGTTGACCTCGTTACCAGAGCCGTAGGTCGCCGCGTAGAATGCAACGGTCGTCGCGAACCGGCAGGCATCAATCTCGGAGCTCGATTCGAATTGATACTCATTTTTTAGATGGGAAATAGGGGTGAAGGAAGCGTCCCTCGACTCGAAGGCCTCGGAAAGGACTTTACGGATAAGATAATCGTACTCCAGGGTACAGCTATCAGGGGGCAGGAACGAAGAGTCCGAGCACTCAGGAAGAAGGTCAACCCGAGGCGCTGGCAGTCTCTCCCCCGCATATCTTTCCAGGCTGCGAAGCACGTATTTCCCGTCATCATAAAGAACAGGTTCATCTTCTGGGAAGCGGTCACGGAGGACGGCTTCGACTGCGGCGATGCAACGGACGAACAGGTCGTTCTCTTTCCTGACCCGCAAGTCAATATCGCTGAATTTAAGAACCAGATTCTGCACCTCCGGCACAAGGCAGCAGAATTACCAATACATCTCTACGTGAATAATGGAAAAGAGCATTGTGCATGGCGGCGACAGCGCAAAGCGGAATTAAGCCTCTGTCTGTGTAATACTTCGAGATAAACTCGACCGCCTGTGCCTTATTCCCTTCGGCGTGTCTGCGTTCGTCTCTTTCGTCCTGGCGGCGCTCGAATTCTTCCATGCGCTTACTCTGGCAATACTGTTTCATGCCAATGATGGCTGTTACAAGTAAAGAGATAACCGCGCATATTAATTCAGCCCATTCGTTACACTTCACAAGATGCTCCCAGAATACTTAATGATGTTGCAATTCTATATACCAAGCAATTCTACGCATGGGACGTAGACTTCGACTGCATCAGCCGGGTATACGCAAAAGAGGGGCTATACCATACTGCTCGCACTAAAAATGAACTCAGCGAATTTATATCCGCCTTGTGACCGACCATGATCGCCGTATTGCGGAGCTCCGTGTACTGCCGATATTGTGCTTGGGCACCGGAGCCTACATAGGTCCCGGTGCCCTTATTGTTGCTTGTGGTCTGCCCCACTTTATTGTTAATTCTTTTCTCGCGTATATTATCCCGGGTCTCGTTGTCACGATTCGGCCCATGGCTGCGTCCGTATGGCCTCTGCCTTCGATAATTGGGCGCCTATAAACAAACAAATAGCTATTCTTGTAGATGCCCCTTTCTTCCAAATGGCAGCTATCTCAACAACGACATGCGGCAGCTAGAAGCACTGTCCCCAGCAGGAAAAGCGTCACAGAAGCGGCTATCCAGCAGTTGTCGCCGGTCTTGGGGAGTGTCGCAGTGGTCGCGGTGGCAGCCTTGGGCTTGGGGACTTTGGCGACCGTGGTCTTGGTTACTGTCGTTGTTATCTTGGTTGTCGCGGTCGCGGGTTTCAGCGCGGGATTTGCCGTGGGCCCTGTGGTGGGCTCTCCGGCAGCGGGGCTAGCATCGGCGGAAGACTTGTCCGCGCTATCGCTCGGTACCTCGTTCCTGTCGGTCTCCCCCTCCGGAGGCGTGGCGACATCGGGCTCAATCATCACATGCGGTGCCACCGCACCGCCGACATCCAACACGCCACTAGCACCAAAGGCCCCGCCAGCAGGCGTCATAAACCGCGCGGACACAAGCGACCCACCCAGACAAGCAACGCCGCCATCGGCACCGGTCGCATCAAACCACGAGGCGTCGACGGAAAGCCGACAGCCGGCCGGGTCATCGCCAAGGCCCGCATCTTGCAGATACACGCCGTAGGCGCGCACGCCCGCTCCGGACCCGGCGCCCGCGGCAACGACGCGTCCGCCGCCGCGCACGGCCATGTCGCCTGCGATCACGCCCGCCACCGCCTCGTCAGAAATATCGGCCCCATCCGCTCGGGCATCGACGGTGCAGCCGTCCACCACGAGCGCCTGCGAGACGTGGATCCCGCACTGCGAGCCCGTCGCCGTCAGGGTCCCGGTGCCGCGAAGCGTCAGGTTGCCCCACACCTCCATGCCGCACAGCGTGATGTCCGCATCGGGCGCATGCGACTCCGTCACGGAGTTTTGCCCGGCAAGCGTCAGCACCAGGTCGCCCTCGGCGCCGATGGCCTCGCCCGCGTAGCCGTTGAGCTCCAGGTGGTCGGCATCGGTCCAGGCCCAGCCGGGGCCCGACGCGCCCGGCTCGTAGTACGTCGCGCCCGCGATGATGAGGCTCTCCGCGCCCGCGGCATAGGAAGGCCCGCCCAGCAAAACGCATAGGCAGGCCATGGCAACAATCGCAATGTAATGACGGCTGGTGTAGGACTCGGCAGCAAACATACCCGCTCCGATCTTCGCAGGAGCCAATAGAATGTGCACCAGAAAATGCCCTGGTAGCAGCAGATATTAGTTTAGCGAGATCAGGCCGTAAACAAAGAAAATGCCTCTGAGCTGTGCCAACAATTAGGTGTAAATCGTTTTGCCAATCGGTGAAAGGGAGGGGCGCAAAACACCGAAGTGGATGTAGGAAGCTGCACGACTGCAGAATGGATGCCGAATGCCGAGGACACCGTTGAATCGACAGGTCAAGTTACAGTCCTTGGAACTATAAATTAACGCATCATCGCCTGTACAACTACCAGCAAATTCGATATAAGACGATCTTATGTTCGTAATTGCGCTACACTTGTCTTGTACAAGCGCTGCCGATTGGAACAAGATGAATAATATCGATTCGTTAACCGTCCAACGTCTTTGTGATAAATCGCAAGAAGCTTTTATTTTGTCAATCGAGCTTTATAACAGGCCGACCCTCAAATATAGAGTTGAAGGATGTGCTTTCTTTCTTTGCAACGCATGGGAATTGCTCCTGAAAGCATATCTCGTTCAGCGTGACGGCAACAGGGCCATTTACTATTCAGACAAAGCCGATCGAACCTTGTCCCTAGAAGACTGTGTTAAAAAGGTTTTCACCAACGATAAAGATCCCTTGCGGCGAAATTTGAGCAAAGTAATAGATTTGCGAAATACTAGCACCCATTTCGTTGTTCAAGAGTATGAAGGAATTTACGCTCCCATCCTGCAAGCGTGCGTCGAGAATTACGATGAAAAAGCTCGCGAGCTCATGGGGATTGAGATAAGCGACCGCATCCCGGAAAACTATCTCGTGCTTTCGGTAAGACGTTCAGATGCAACGATTGAGGAATGTCGCGCGCGCTACTCTCCGGAAGTCATAAGTCGAATGATCGATGCCAGAAGCGGCGTGCTGACCTCGGCGGATGAAGAGGGCAATCGCCGATATGCACATACCTATACAACGGAACTTCGTCTAACCAAAAAGAAAGATGCGGACTTGAGTGTTCGTATTGACAAAAATGGAAATGCGCCGGTTTCTATCATCAAGCAGCTTGTTAAGCCCGAAGATAAATATCCCTATCGAACGAATTATGTAGTTGAAGAAATTCAGCGCAAGCTCAGTACAAACAACATCCAGCTAAAAAGAAACGGCTGTCCCCAAGAATTCAACAGCTGGGTCTTTAACCTGTTCATAAAGATGTATGGAATGAAGGATGATCCTCGCTATTCAATTAATACTTCGATGAAAGGCGAACAACCGAGGTATGCCTATTCACAGCAAGCAATCGATGATATCTATGAGCTGGTTAAACAAAATCCGGATGGAATCATTGAAGATTTGAGATTAAAGGCTACGCACAAATAAAAACAGCCTTAGTAAGGGATGACCCCAGGAGCAAAGGAATTCTAAATCCAAAGGATCTACTCCCATTCGGGAACCCAGCTTTTACCCTTCCCAAGTCAACCCTTACTAAGGTTGTAACTTTATTATCCCAAATATGATTAGCATTCATACGCTAAATCTAAAAAATATCAAATAGGGGCGCTGCTGATCGGATTAAGAATCAATGCGCTTAACGGCCACACTCCCTATCAGGGCTTGAGACTTGGCCCCCTGTATGATATTCACCAATTGCTATTCTTCGAATGAGCATCTATTGGCCGAAATCTTATCCTACTGTTGAGCGAGGCCTGATTGATTTTTATAAGCCGTAATGCAGGAACTTATTACATGTCCTAGTTAGAAGAGGAGCCACCTTCCATAGACTTCAGTTGAGCGGATACAATCCTTTAAAGGGAGAAATGATCCAAGTTGTCCATGTTCAGTTGCAGTATGTACTATGCCAACGACCTGGCCCAAATCATTAAACACTGGCCCACCACTCATTCCATGCCGAAATGAGCAATTCGTATAACAAAGTGTGCCCTCTTCACTTGGTTCCCCGACCCTGAGCAAATCTCCGCTGTGTAGTTCAAAGCTGAATCTAGATTCGGAAAAATGGTGTTGGTAAGCAGAAATCCTGTCGCCCTTGGTAAGCAAATCCATATTTGATGGAAGAAGGGGAATGTTCTTTAAGATCGCAGGAGGAACATCTTGTAATATTGCGGCATCGTGTTTGTTGTCCTGAACTACCTCATTCCCAAACCTAAATATTGCAAGCGGCGTCTTATCCGAGCTGAATAATTTAATTTCCTTGCTAGTTTTATCATGGGAAACGGCATCGCATATCACATGCCATGCCGTAACAAGACCATAGCCAGGCAAATAAAACCCGAGACCCTCAAATGAGTTTTCTTCGCCATCATCTCCTTCGAGATAAAGAAGTGAGTCTTGTTGAAGTGCGACTGGGAAAGTAGGCATTTCTTCTGGTTTCGTTTTGTTGTACAAACTGCCCAAACGCATAAGTGGTCCTGATGTCCAGGGGTCCTTAATCAGAGACTTGTAAAAATCAAGACTTCCGCGAAGAGACGCTTCAAACATCCCTCTTTCTGCATCAGTAAGTTTGGCGATAGTTTTACCGTAATAGCAGCCCATCGCGCCTTCAATGTCGCCATTGCTTAGTCGATGGAGCGTTGAACGGAGTCGCCGATATTGCTCGCGCTTTATATTTGTCTTTTGATTACATACGACGCCCGTGACTAGTTGTCTTGAATAACTGCAGCTGTAAAAAGATTTATTTTCGTTGATCTCAAACGACTCAGTTCCGTGGAAGTCGGTGATTGCGTTTCGTAATTTGTTGGGCAACCTGAGCTTTTCATCTGAACAAAAGTGTCGATAAAAATAGAAAGAGCTATTAAAAGAGAACGTTAAGTCATCGGCGTATCGCGTGTATTGATAATGATACTCATGCGATAGATGCATGAGTTGTTTGTCCATGCCAAGGCAAATCATGTTCGAAATTAAAGGAGATGAAGGAGCTCCCTGAGGGAGCCCTTTTGGTGTGGCGACAAGTCTAGAAACATAGAATGCAACTTCAGAGGCGAGGCCCAATTTCTTTGAAACAAGAAGGCCGTATACCCGTTTAGAGGAGATTGAGGGAAAGAAATCCTTAATATCAATACCAGCAATTACTTGTGATCCAATATGAGTTTCCGCATTTGTTCGTATTGACCGACCTTTTACGAAACCGTGCACGCAAGGCAAAGGGCTGTAGCTCTTTTCGAGCTCTTTAGAGATTATTCTTTGCACCTTTTTTAAATCGGATCTTGGGATTAACAGCTCTCGATAACCCCCATTTCTTTTTGGAATCAATTTATATCTGTATAGGTCATACATGGAAGATGGATTGACAAAGAAGTCAAGCTTTTCTAAAGACAGGCCAAGAAATCCTGCCAGGTCGGTCTTCGACTGCAGCTCGTTGAGCATCAGATTATCCTTAGAGTTAGAGTTAATAGCCGGTTCCTCCGTAGAGTCGTACTTGATAGACACGTAACAGAATATAATGTGCAAACAACACATATCCGATTGCGATACGCAAACGCTAATTCGAACCGGCTATGAAGAGTATTCTACCAGTCATCCATTTGATGCAAATTCAAAATAAGGTAACTGTGTCGGAACCGGAGCCTAGAATATGGGGATGGCCCCTAAGGCAGAAGGTGCTAGCTGCATTGACAACTGAACATCGTTCGTAACTAAAATGACGGTCGAAGCTGTTTGAACTATTGGAGCCGAGGTGAGACGCATCTTCATCGGTCTTCTGCAGCCTGCTCATGAAGAGCGGGTGGAGCTCATGATTCTGCGGCGGGGTCCATTCGGATGCAATCACGGGCGGAATCTTACACAACGCGGTCAAGGTCGACATGTGCAAGGTCGACATGCGGCGGCTCCGCGGGCGGATCGCGGGTTAAAATAAGGCACCCGGGACTATGTCGACCCCGGTGCTAAACGCAATATTGGTGGCATCGTTACTCAATAATCAGTGGTACCTTTGCGAACAAACACAAAATAGTGTTTCAACAGCGATATGTGGCGGCTAGGAGCACTGTCCCCAGCAGGAAAAGTGTAAAGGAAGCGGCGATCCAATTATTGTCGCTGGTCTTGGGGAGAGACGTGGAAGCCACGGTTGCGGTTTTGGGCTTTGAGGCCTTGGCGACCGTGGTCTTGGTTACTGTCGTTGTTGTCTTGGTTGTCGCGGCCGCGGGCTTCGGCGCGGGATTTGCCGTGGGTCCCGTAGTGGGCTCTCCAGCAGCGGGGTTAGCATCACCGGGAGACTTGTCCGTGCTATCGTCAGGCACGTCGCCCCCGTCAGTCTCCCCCGCCGGCGCCGTGGCGTCCTCGGGTTCAACCACCACATGCGGTGCCACCGCACCGGCAGCATCCACCACGCCACTAGCAACAAAGGCCCCGCCAGCAGGCTTCACAAACCGTGCGGACACAAGCGACCCGCCCGTGCATGCAACGCCGCCGTCGGCACCGGTCGCATCGAGCCACGAGGCATCGACAGAAAGCCGACAACCGGCCGCGCCATCGCCAAGGGCCGCATCCTGCAGATACACGCCGTAGGCGCGCACGCCCGCTCCGGACCCGGCGCCCGCGGCGATAACGCGTCCGCCGCCGCGCACGGCCATGTCGCCTGCGATCACGCCGGCGACCGCCTCGTCCGTAATATCGGCGCCGTCTGCCCGGGCATCGACGGTGCAGCCGTCCACCACGAGCGCCTGCGAGACGTGGATCCCGCACTGCGAGCCCGTCGCCGTCAGGGTCCCGGTGCCGCGAAGCGTCAGGTTGCCCCACACCTCCATGCCGCACAGCGTGATGTCCGCATCGGGCGCATGCGACTCCGTCACGGAGTTTTGCCCGGCAAGCGTCAGCACCAGGTCGCCCTCGGCGCCGATGGCCTCGCCCGCGTAGCCGTTGAGCTCCAGGTGGTCGGCATCGGTCCAGGCCCAGCCGGGGCCCGACGCGCCCGGCTCGTAGTACGTCGCGCCCGCGATGATGAGGCTCTCCGCGCCCGCGGCATAGGAAGGCCCGCCCAGCAAAACGCATAGGCAGGCCATGGCAACAATCGCAATGTAATGACGGCTGGTGTAGGACTCGGCAGCAAACATACCCGCTCCGATCTTCGCAGGAGCCAATAGAATGTGCACCAGAAAATGCCCTGGTAGCAGCAGCTATTAGTTTAGCGAGATCGAACGAGTGGCAAACGAATTACCTGTAAACGAACCCGGAAATTAGGCGTAAATCGTTTTGCCAGTCGGCGAAAGGAGGTGCCTCCATAAGCTAATTGGTCGTCCGTAAAACCCAAGCCCATATCGAAGAGGTCAACGAGCCTCTAGGCAGAGACGAGTTAAGGCTATTCGTCACCCGCATTCACACGCATTGCCCTTTCGGATTCAATCATTTTGCGGACGACAAATTTCATCTTCTCATTCCTAGAAATAATTATTTCCAGGCAGTCTTTGAGTTCATCGTCATTTTGAACAACGATGAGATTATTTTTCTTCGAAACTTGAACTTCCTTGGCGTATAAATCCCAGGTTTGGCAGAAAATATCGCCGTCTAAGATTAAATCAATTGGATAGACGGCACCTAATCTCATTGTCAGCACTCTAAATTTATACTCAGTCGTAAAAAGATCAAAAGCATAATCAGACGGCGAATAGGTGTCGTTCGCATCCGTACGGTCCAAGGCAGTTTCCTCAACTTTTACTAGTTTTGGACCTGTAAATTGCTGCTTTATTTCTTGAGACGTCCACATGTTGGTGGTTTTCTTGGTGGTAAAGGAAAGTTTTATAAAGCGAGCATCAATCAAATCACGAGACGCTGTCTTTACATCTGCGCACTGCTTCTGCATAATTGCTTCAACATTCTCGGCAGAATTATTCAAAGGCTGATCAATAATGTCCGCCCAGAAATTTTCGCTACCTACCATGACACTTCCCCATTTCCATAGTTACCAAAAGTGGCAGATGGTCACTGTACTTTGAACACGGCCGTGAATTAACAATAAGTTTAGTATCACCAATTTGACGAAGATAGCGGCAGTCGGTAATACAGTCCGCCAACTGCCAATCTACAACGATTTGATCGAGCGAATGCCAATAATAGGTGCAGTCGCCGGAACCCAAATAAAATGATCCTAGATTAGAATTGGACTCTGATAGATATTCAAGAGCGGGGTTATACATTACTGGATACGACAACCCATCGCTCTCTCTTTCTTTCAGTCTCTTTGCAACCTCTTTGAAAAAAGTCGAATTTAAGGAATCGAGTTTTACCATTTCCGGGTCAAATGGATTGCAATTGAAATCGCCTATCAGCATATTGAAGCTTCCGGGGCACGACCTCTTTGTTGTATTTAGCTCGCTAACGAGTTTTCTTATTTTCCTTTCGCGACGATCACCTTGAGGATCGTTGCGCTTGTCTGGTAGATGAACAACTGAGGTGTTTACGGGAACGCCGTCAAGGATTGATGTACACGTCAGGTTTTTTACTACCGCAAAGGCATGCAGAGAGCAAATTGAAGACTTGACGAGCAACTTCGTTTTCGTCCTGTCATCAATTGTTTCCACTGTTCGATATTGGCCGCCAAACAGTTCGGTCAATCGCTGAAAGTCAGCTTGATCGGCCTCCGCAAAAGCCGCTACATCAACGTCATACAGTTGAACGGCAATGTGAACAAGATCCGCAAGGCTCTTGCGAGCTAAATTCCAAAAGAATAATCGCAAAACCTCACCTGGCTGTCCTCATGAGTTCAAACCTTATCAGCATTAATATACCCTGCGCTTCCGTGCTCTCCATTGACTAATTCATTGTGGTTTAACTGACTTAGCTTGAGCGCCTATGCTGTCACAAAATAAATCAGCAAGTGAGTCACAACGTTCATCAAACTGTGCGGCGTTCATTAATGGATATAATCTATCAGACATATACCAATTGAATGGTCTTTCATTGGGATTCGCGCCTCTTGCGATATCAACAAATAGTCCAATTGAGTGGTTGTCCCCTACTAGTTCCAATAAATCAAACACCTCGGTTGTCCGTGTTCGGCACAAAGATATAAAGCTATCGAGAAATGCGAGTCCCTCAACGGCTATGTAATAAGACACAGACTGATAGAAGGATGCAAAAGACAGGAGGGGCATATTTCCTTGTTGATATCGCTCTTGGCAGAATGAATCTAACCAGTCGAGCATGGTTCTTCCATCTTGATTAATTGAAGTGCGACGAAACATCGATATGTTGTTCCTGTCACTAACAATTCCAGATTCAAGATTAATCGCAAGGCCAAATGTTTGATCTTGCGGGGAATAGTTAACGGGACTTATGTAGCCGTCGTTATGTTCGCTTGCGTTGCGTATTGCCGAAAGCAGAATTACAAATGGTTTAGCTTCGAGAGTCTCTTTTAGCTTAACCCAATCAGATGAATGAACCTCATTAGCCGAAGTGCCGTGCATTCTACTAATACTGATGGTGCATTCTTTTACCGCTGCCGAAAAACGAAGGGCTTTGGATATAAATCCATGAGCGTAGTAAACACAGTCGCGCATATAATCAGTGCAATTGACGCTATATCGCACTTTAATGGCCTCATCGCGTGATAAATCGCATCTCATTAAGAGATCCGTGCATGCGGTCGCATAATCTGACCAGCATGCAGCAATGCGTTCAAAGGACCCCTGCATACGTCCCAATGAAATAAGACAATCAATCGTTGACGAGTCAAGAGAATCTCTGATTTTGGTGACGGGAAATCTGCAGCCGATATTCGGCACATAAGAAACTAGGCTGCAGTTCGAAAATGAAAACTTAGGGACTTCATTCCAACGCCAGAAAGGAGCAACGTACACTGGGCTTGTAATTATATCACTCGAATGGTTCATGAAAGCGCTCCTTAATATCCATGTTTTAGCTAGCTCATATGCTAAGTAAAACTTGTCGTTCAGCTTCAGGAAAAGCTTGAGGGTTAAATCATTTATGCCAAACTAAATCTGTCGTTCTTGGATGATGGGGCCATCGTATTTGCCCGTACAACTTTACGCTTGGCCTTCACAAGCTCCATGATGCCTTGGATGGAGCTCGTGCGAAAGTTGCCAGAATTGGACTTCATCGTCAGGCGGCACAAGCCAACGACCGGCTTCTCCTTGCACTCGTAGACGCGGTCACACACCATCTGAAGCACCTCGTCGACGACGAGCCCTGGCGGGTGCGGCTGGCCTCCACAATGGGCTCTATCAGGCTCTGCGGCACATAAATGAAATTGGCGAGCGACTGCTTAGTGTTCTTGGCAGGAGGCAACAGGGGCGGATTCTGAACTTATCCTTTTGCAAATAATGAAATGCGCGTAGTATGCGCTGTCGCGAATGACAGATAAGGTAGAGATTTTGAAGTAACTTGTTAATGTAATTGAGTTTATTTGATTAGGAAGAACTATTCTCGAAAACACCTTTAGCGCTTTTGTAATCATTAGGTTCAATCATTTAAAGCTAGAAGACCGTTTAATCAATAGACATAGGGAGAGAGAAAGTGTCCACACAGGAGAGCAATAGTACTCACGGACAAACAGCTTTAGGTTTTCTATTACTTATTGTCATTGTAATCTTCATCGTATGAGCCCTCGCTTCTCTATGTAAGCTGCTTTCGGGCTGGATTTCAGGCTTCATCAATGTGCTTCCCACGATGGACGCTGCAATTGTTGTCGCGTTAATCACTTCTTGTGTTTCGATAATTACAGTGGTTGTTGGTGCAATTATTAAAGAATATCTTTCGTATCGATATAAAAAACTTGAGTTCCTTAGGGATCGACGAGAAAAACCCTACCGTAAATTAATTGAAATTAATTTCAAAATGCTGCAGAAGACAAATTCGGGTGAGGAATATTCGCCAGATGAGATGATGGCTGATTTCTACGAATTCGGCCAAGAGCTGACACTGTGGGGCTCCGCAAAGGCAATTAAGCTATGGGACGATTGGAGGCTTGCTCCCAATAAGGGGAAGGCAGATGGCACAGAGTTGCTTCTTCTAATGAAGAAAATCATTATTCAACTTCGGAAAGATATGGGCCAAGGCGGCCGCTTGGCCGAAGGCGATATTTTGAAACTGTACATAAATGATTTTGACGAGGCAATGAGGAAGCCTAGATAGATTAAATGCTCTCAACCGCTCTCAAGAAAAAGACGATTAACATTCGGCTGGTAATATCTAACACCTAAAAAGAAGATAGCGGGTAGTCAGCATGGATAATGTTGCCTATTCAGACTGAGTCCTAGCCCTTTCGACACCAACTATATTGCAGATCGGCACCGCCAATAAACGTCCTCTTGCTCGTCCTCGATACTCTCGGGCTGCCATGCAGTCCAGAGAGCGAGGAGGTTCCATATGGCGAGAGGGATTAGAGACAGGGAGGTCCCGAGGCTGAGGTCGGTGAACGGTCTGTAGCAGAATGCGAGCGACCGCATCGCCCACATCTAGAAGCACATCTGCGCACTCGTAAAGGTCACCTTCGGCAGGAGGGCGAGGTCGTGCTATGTACGACAGCCCTACTTCGAGGACCTCTGGCGGGAGAGCCGCGGCCGGCCTGGCGGCGAGCGCAAGCTCGCCCGCAAGTGTTGGGCGTTCGGCCTGTTGGTGATCAAAGAGTGGCTGCTCGATAGACCGGTCACAGAGTTCAGGTCGATGCTGCTGGAGCTGATGGAGCTGAGGTACGAGACCGCCTCGACCGTCTTCTTCACGTAGTTTAAGAAGACGGTCGAGGCTCGGCGGTAGAGTCCGCACTGACGCAATGGTGGACAGAATCCCGCGCAACGCGACCTAGGTCGACATGGGCGAGGTCAACATGCGGCAACGCCGCGAGGCAGACTGCCGGCAATAAAATAGCACCGGGACACTTGTCGGCCCCGGTGCCCATACGCGATACCGGCGGTGCTGTTTCGCGATATTCAGCAGCGCTCAGACGAGCAAGTACTCATTTGCGCTCCTCGTAGTCAACAAACTTTTGTAGTTACGCTGCAATTCAGTAGCGTAGTTGCCAAATAGCGCATAGGCGTTTTGGATTCTTAGCCGATGCCGATCAATAATAGCAAGCTCATTGGGCAAATCGATCGGAGGAGTATAGGCTTGGAAAGAAACGGCATCGCCAACTGAATAGCCCTGGTTGACGCCAGAAACCAATGTGGGAGTAAGGTCATGAGCCGAATGGCCATGAAGCTCTCTAAAATGCTTGGCATCTGGATGTTCAAATAGGTCCTCATTAATAATGGCGATGAGTTGGTTTCCAAGAGCAGAATCGGAACAACTATTTTGCAGCTTTTTAAACCAGTTGCACCGGGGCGCTCCATCTTTGACGGTATTTATCAGCACTAAAGAATAATCGCCCTTCGAGATAGTCGCTAGCTTAACGCACGCGCGAACGAGCTGGTCCTTAAAGACATTTGGGATATCTGACAAGAATCTAAAGACGGGATAGATGTAATCCATAATGAGGGTGTTTCTGACGACTTCAGAGTCAATGTCTGTGACAATGGCGCTCCAGACAGAAAGAGATTTTTCGTAGCGAATCATCTCGCGAATTGAATCAAATAAAGCAACGTTACAGGCATTAAAGGTATCGGTAAATGGGTCGCCAAAGAAGCTTTTCATGTCACGATGAGCCGGAATGTGAGAGTTCTCAAGCTTGGTGGAATAATAAAGCGCCGGATGTCTTGAGAGAGCTGAAGCGATCTGGGCAGATAGAGAGTCGGACTCAACAGGTATATTCACGCTTGGGTCTGATGTCATAATTAGACCTCCGACAATGGTTGGCAATTAAATTGTTCGGCATGCAGAACAGTCATGATGCGTGCCTATATTGGACAAGATTTGCCCTTATGGAGTCAACGTAATTCAATATATGAAATGGCTTGATTATCAACTTCATCCGAATGTCTACCACATTCATCCGTACATGTACGGATGAATGTGGGAATTCAATACCCTGAGGATCATATCGGAAGACAGCAATCGTTGATTAAACAGGTTGGAAACCACATGGTCCGATGGCTATAAAGGAGTCAGGCTCATACCAAATGATGCCGTATCGGCGCTAACCGATACGGCATCATTCTTAATATTACGATTATTACGCAAGACTAAATATCGCGGTTGGGACTACTCTCCCCTAGTCCCTCTTAAACAGATCCCTCGTGTACACCTTGTCCGCCACGTCCGCGAGCTCATCGCTCCAGCGGTTGGCGACGATCACGTCGCAGCCGGCTTTGAAGGCCTCCAGGTCGTGGGTCACCTCGGAGCCGAAGAACTCCGGCGCGTCCAGCGTGGGCTCGTAGACCACCACGGGCACGCCCTTGGCCTTCACGCGCTTCATGACGCCCTGGATGGAGCTCGCGCGGAAGTTGTCGGAGTTAAATTTTATTAGTAGGCATAAGTGCCAACAAATAAATGCGCTGGACTACTCGCTAAATATAGTTAAAGACTTTTAGGCTTACAGCTCCCAAGAAATATTGTGTTTTAAAATGCGATTCACGCCGCCATAAAGGCAACGTTCGTCATCAAATGTCTTAGTCACGGTAGATCCAGCTGCAACAACAGACCCAAGAGGAATGTTAACTCCTTTGAGAATTGCGCTTCTCATTCCTATCCACACGGAATCTTCGATAGTGATAGGCGAAGTCCTCGGACCGTCATCAAGCTGATGAAAATCGGTGTCCATTATGATTGAATCCCAGCTGACTAAAACGTTATCGCCAATTTCAATGTTATCAAAGCATACTATTTCGCTCTTAGCTGTCACACGAAAGTTATCCCCAACAATAAGGGAACCGTCTGCACCAACTGAAACTTTAACACCTTGTCCAAGACTTGCCTTACCTCGGAACTGCACTTTACCATCGCATTCCCAGATACCGCGGTCGTATCGTTTATCAAAGATGCCCACACCTGAAAAACCAAGACGAATAGCACCGGATTTGAAGTTATCGATGCTACAATCTCCGCCCATTCGCAATAGGACGAAATTGCGTGAGACAAGCACTGGCAGCTTAAAACCGTGGATTCCGAAGTAATGGAGGTTGAACCTGAGTGTTTTGATTATCGAAATCTCAGCGAGTTTCCCAAACATCATTAATCCCTTTTAAAGAGGTCGCGTGTGTACACCTTGTCCGCCACGTCCGCGAGCTCGTCGCTCCAGCGGTTGGCGACGATCACGTCGCAGCCGGCCTTGAAGGCCTCCAGGTCGTGCGTGATCTCGGAGCCGAAGAACTCCGGCGCGTCCAGCGTGGGCTCGTAGACCACCACGGGCACGCCCTTGGCCTTCACGCGCTTCATGACGCCCTGGATGGAGCTCGCGCGGAAGTTGTCGGAGTTGGACTTCATCGTCAGGCGGTACACGCCCACGACGGGCTTCTCCTTGCCGGCGTACACGCTGTCCCACACCATCTGCAGCACCTCGTCGGCAACGAAGTCCTTGCGTGTGCGGTTGGACTCGACGATGGCCTCGATCAGGTTCTGGGGTACGTCCTTGTAGTTGGCCAGCAGCTGCTTGGTGTCCTTGGGCAGGCAGTAGCCGCCGTAGCCGAAGCTGGGGTTGTTGTAGTGGCTGCCGATTCGCGGCTCCAGGCACACGCCGTCGATGACGTCGCGGGTGTTGAGGCCTCGCACCTCGCAGTAGGTGTCGAGCTCGTTGAAGTAGGCCACGCGAAGGGCCAGGTAGGTGTTGGCGAACAGCTTCACGGCCTCGGCCTCGGTGGTGCCCAGCACGAGCTCCGGGATGCCGATGGTTCCGTCGGCGTTCACGCGCTCCAGCTCGGCGGGGTCCGCCCCTTGGGCAAGCAGGCGCGCGAAGCGCTCGGCGGCCGCGATAGCCTCGGCGTCCTCCTTCGGCGTGCCCACCACGATGCGGCTGGGGTGCAGGTTGTCGTAGAGCGCCTTGCTCTCGCGCAGGAACTCGGGGCTGAAGAAGATCTTGTCGTCGCCCAGCCTCTCGCGCAGGCCCGCGGTGTAGCCGACGGGGATCGTCGACTTGATGACGATCCACGCGTCCGGGTTCACCGAGCGCACGGCGGCGATGGCGGCCTCCACGGAGCTCGTGTCGAAGAAGTTCCTGTCCGAGTCGTAGTTGGTGGGCGTGGCGATGACGGCGTAGTCGGCGCCCGTGTAGGCCTCTGCCACGTCTACGGTGGCGTGCAGGTCGAGCTCGCGCTCCCCCGCCTTGGCCTCCGCCAGGAAGCGCTCGATCTCGTCGTCCTGGATGGGCGATACGTAACTGTTGATCTTCTCAACCTTCTCGGGCACGATGTCCAGCGCGTGCACCTCGTTGTGCTGCGAGAGCAGGACAGCCAAGGACAGTCCGACGTAACCCGTGCCGGCGACAGCAATCTTCATAGCCGATCCTTTCAAATTAATCTCACTACTTAAAATCATCTGAGATGAAATCGTCTCATTCCAGAACATCTAATGCGCTTTTCGCATCAGGCCCTTAACCAGACTTTTTTCATAGTCGTTAAGACAAAAACGCCAGAAGGCGCTAAAGAACAACGCTAGGTAAAGCGCTCCTCCAACAATGAAAGTCATCCAATTCGCATGGGCAATAGGAAGAAACCAATAGGCAAATCCAAACGCCACAGTGAGAATCAAGAACGTCGGCAGCAAACTACCCACTTCACGCCAAAAGAGATGCACGTCAAGACCGATTCGAGCGTCAAGGTACCAATTGATCAAAAAGCAGCCAACAAGCATGCAAACGGCAGTTGAAAGGGCCGCACCGGCGATTCCAATAAGCTTGACGAGTAAGACTGTGGCTCCAAGGTTAATAACGGCGAGCGCTAAAAGCATCACGCCACGGAATAGGTATTTATCAGCCACCTGCATGATGGTGTTGGAAAGCGTCTGAGCAAGGTCAACGGTAAGAGAAATCATCACCAACGCGGCAACCCAATAGGCCTCAGCATAAGCGTCGCCAGCCCACAGGGAAATAAAGTCAGGACCGAGAACGACAAATGCACCAAGAATTATCCCGCAGACCAAAAAGGTGATGCGTCCAACTCTCGCATAGAGCTCGGAAATTTTCTCCAAATCATGCTCTCCATGATATAGCTCAGAAACACGCGGAAAAAAGACGGAGCTGACAGCAGACCCAACCTGGCGATATGCCGTGTAGATCTGCGAGCCGATTGCATAGACGGCGACCATGGCCGCTCCGGAAAGATAACCGATGATAAGCTGATCAGCTTTCCAGAATATTTGGTCCGCTGCTACAACGAGAACAATCGACCCGCTGAAACCGATAAGACCCCTTACAAGTCGGCCATCCCAGCCATGAAAGGCATAGCTCACCTTGAGAAACCCTTGCGCGTATACTCTCTGGACTGCGGCGCAAAGCACGTTCATGGCCAAAATCACGAGCGTAACCATAAGCGCATTCGGCATTACGCGTGTGAGGGCGATGATAAGGACAGGCTGTACAACGAGAGTAATAAGCTGTGATCCCTTTAAGAAAACAAACCGTTCGTTAGCGGTGATTGCTGCTATGTTGATTGTGTTGTTCATTGTGACCACAGTATTGACGCCAAGCACGACGAGCATCGCCGAGCACTCGTCGAGCTGCAAAGCGGTAAACGCGGACTGATAGACAATGCGTACGACAAAAATCAATACGAAGACAGCAGCCATCGATACAGCGGAAAGCACCCAGTACAGTCGTTTTGAGATGGCCAACGTATTCTCGGCCAACCCAAAATTACCTTCCGAGATATACATGCAGTAATATCGACTGACGCCTGAAGCGAGGATGGAGTTAATGGACACTATGTAGGACATCACGGAACCTACAAGTTGATAGAGGCCGAATTCCTCCTGACCTATGCCCCCTAGAAGAAGCGGAACGTAGACCAGGGAGACAACTATTGACGCGATTGTGTAAAGATAGGAGACAACGGCGCCGACTTTCCTACGTCGGCTCCCGTCCTCGACCTGATTTTCAACTCGTTTGCTCATCGCAACAGCCTCGCTTTCGCAGCGCCGAACAGGCCGAGCACCCTATTTTTCATATTGTGTGATTGCGTGATACTGACAAATCTAGAATAAGCACCATCCTTGAGCAGGCCGAGCTGCCGCGCTTCAAACGATTCCGTTTCCAGATTTTCAAGAAAACAAAGTGCCCTCTTGAGGGACGGAAGCATCGCTAGAGACTCGCAGACCCTTTCGAGATCAGCCTTCGAATATGAAGGATTGCGACAGAGAGCGCAGAGATGATTGCTCGTCAATCCGAGGTATCCCCGTGCCCAATCACTCTCGTCATAACGGCATGCGTCTAGCCACTCCAGTACTCTCTGCTCGACATAATCAACTTGTTCATAGAGCTCGAATTTATAGGCTGACCTGGTGGTCGATCCGACCGACGCGCGATAGTAGTAAAGGGGGACGTTAAGTAATCCCGCCTTCGTGGCCTTTGGCAGAAAATCAAGGCAAAGATACCTGTCGTCAGCCATGACGATATGGGGCAATTCACCTTTAATTTCCTCAAATAGTTCCCTTTTGATAACTTTGCACCAGGCGCTGTTAAGGCCGTTATTGCCAATGAAGAGCGCATTAAACTCTCGAGGAGTAGTGACCGAAAGTGAACGCCCCGCCATTGCCAAGCCCGCATAGTCACAAAAAGGAGCAAGGTTTCTCCTGTCTCGCGTTGCATTGATAAGTAGATAATCCGGTTGGTAAATTTCTTCGAGAGCGTCAGAGATTCGTGTCAAAGCGTCCCTGCCTATCAGCTCATCGTCCGCATCCATATTGACAATATAGTCGCCACTTGAGACAGAGATGCCGCGCCTTCTCGCCGCGTAGGGACCGCCATTTGCTGTTCTGACGACTCTGGTTAACGATGCAATAGGAGAGGCGTCAACAATGGACGACACAACTCCTGCATCGTCCGATCCATCATCGACGACTACCACCTCATAGTCCAAAAACACCTGTTCCGCAATGGATTGGAGGCAGCTGCTGAAATCCCTAGCATTCGGGTTAAATGCGGGAATGACTATAGAGAAACAAGGCAACGTGGATTTCCTTCCGCCGTGTGTTTATATGAAAGCCAAGGCGGCTATTTTTGGGGGCCACGAAGGGCGCGCCCTATGCTTTTGGCGAGTCCCTCGTGCTTCAGATAAGCGACGCCACGCGACAGTGGCCAAGCCAGAGAATCGGGAATACCTTTCTTGTTAAGATTTCTCCTGAGCTCCTTCTGGTAACGATCGCGCTCGCTCAACCACGACCCAAAGTACAGATGGGCACTCAAAGTGTTCCCCGTCTCTTCAAGGCGGCCTGTATCAGGATTCAGAGGATCCAAGTAATCGGAAGGCAGGAGGGCAAATCCATCAACAATTTGAATTTCATCGCGATTATCAAAGCCAAGCTGGGCGAGCGAATCGGTAGCATAATGGGGCGACGCCATTAAATTTAGACTTCCGTCTTCATTCACAAAAGAAATTTCGTCATAAGCGGCCATTAGATGCTTTAGCACCGCATTGTCCGCTTCGGCTCCGAACCCTAGACCAGGGTTCACGAAGCCATCCTGAGACCAGCCCATATAGCCGGAATAAATCAGAAGCTGGTCGGGCGATCGCAACAACTCCACATCAGTATCAAGGTAAATACCGCCCTCAGAAGAGACGATGTCGAGCCTAGCGTAGTCCGGGACAAAGCCCCATTTGCCAGCATCGTAGGCCTGGCCCATATAGGCGTTCTTATGAAAGTCGTAGTTGCTCTCGTCCCAACGGACGATCTCCCAGTCCGGACAGACCCTGCGCCAAGACTCGATGCAGTTCCGGTCCTTCTCAGGCAGCGGATTGCCGCCAACCCAGCAATAGTGAATCTTCTTGGGAATCATTGGTTTCCTCCGATGGAACAGGATTCAAAAGGAACAGCTATCGGCATACGCGCCTAAGCAACGCAACGTAGTGCCGAACTCCAACCGTCCTTAACAATCTCATACAAGCCCAGTTGCGAAGCGCATGGGCATTTTTCGTTGAAAAATGTATGCGAAAGTAGTCGATTTGCTCAGCAAGTTCGATCAATCTTTGCTCGTACTCGGACCCACAGAGATATTCCGCCCATGCCCGGAAGGCCATGTTCGCGAATGAGTAGGCGCGCTCGTCCATAAGGCGGCGCAACTCAGAATCTGCCGAGTACCTTGCATCGTCAAGAGAATCGCGCGCTACGATGAGCTTGCCCTCGCACCGTTCGAAGCAGCTCTTTGCGGTCACGCTCTTTGTGATAGACCCCTCGCGCTCGTTGCGTGTATACGTCTTTACACCGGGAAGACCAATAACCAGGCTGGATGACATCAGAGCACGTGGGGTGAACTCTTCGTCCTCATGCACCAGGCCGACGCGAAACAGCGTATCCATACTGGAAAGAAGCTCTCTTGAGTAGAGCTGGTCTGCCGCCGAGAAAGACAATCCCGATTTAAGGCATTCCTTGAGCCACTTCGGACCATTCATAGCTGTCTGCGGTCCATCTACGATGCCCTCATAGTGGTACGCACCGATAACCATATCGGCGCTTGCTCGTACAGCAGCTTCAACAAGGGTGGCAATTGCACCGTCAAAAGCCAATTCATCATCACTATCGAGCAGGTAAACATACTCCCCGCAACACCTCTCGATACCGAAATTGCGAGCGTCCGATAGCCCGCCATTTTCTTTATGCACGAGTTTGAAGTCATCACCACATTCTGACTCAAGCCATGAGGCGGTCTCAACGCAAGACCCGTCATCGACCACCACAACTTCAATTGAGGGATAGTTTTGGGCTTTCACGCTGGAGAAGCATGCTTCCAGATACTCATGTGGCGTGTTGTACACAGGGATGATAATCGAAACAGTTTTGCTCATCCAGTCGCTCCTAACCGAGAACAAAGGGCAGCAACCCCTGGCCATTGGACATAAGCACCTGAAGAAATGCATAGGAGCAATAAATCATCACGCCAAACCGATAGAACATCCCGTAGCGATACGAGCGAGAAATGGTCCAAAAACGCGAAAGGACCAATGTGCTATAGATGTTGAAATACGAAGACAAACGACCTCCGCCAAACCAGGCGAATCCAGATATGAACAGTGCGACGCCAAGAATCGCGTAAAACAGGTACGTCTTCGTCCTCGCTAGGTCCTCGGTGTCCTTTCCTTCAGCTTTAAGCATGAGCCAAGAGGCCAGCATCAAGGCAAAATAGAGGTACCAGGAGAGACCAATCCTCGATGTGGACGTTGCATTTCCATATTCGTTGCCGTACCTCACAAAAAGTCCGGACGACATCATCCAAAAAAAGGCAATAACAACAAAGGCTACAACGAGGGGGAGGACGAGCATGAGCATTGTCTTTCTATTTCTCGTTAGGCCTTGCGTCCACCAAGGCGAAGCCAGAATTAGAAGGGAAAACGCGACGGATGAATAGTGGATAGTGCAACATAATCCCACCGTCACGAGAAAGGACACGTATCGCTGCTTCTCGATAAAACCCAGAGCGTAGAACATGACTGCCGTCACGATGCAGGAACGAAGACCATTCCACGTCGAAGGGAAAAACACGAGCATATATATCGCGACGGCAAGCGCCAGGCTACAATAGCGGCGGAGCTGCCAAAAACGCGCAAAAGTGAAGCCGTAGACGACTAAGGCAATTAAGCCGAAAAAAACCTTGAGACTGTTAAGCGGCTTCAATAGCTGTATAAACCATGTAAAGCCCGGCTCGAAATATGTAGGAACAACTCCGTTATAAGCAATGGCGTAGCTACCGGTGTCAATGCCAACAGAAGAAGCACGTACGGCAGACATCACCGTAAGTACCACAACTGCGGCAATAAGCGGCTGTGGCTTCTCGAGTTCCTCGGCGGCTCGAGCAAGAAGGCAACAAACCGCAACGAGAAGGAGGTAGAATGCGACAGATCCCGGGTATTGAGTCAAATATCCTAGCAAAGCCCCTCTTTCCCATAGCCGATACTCCTACAAGCGATATCCGAATAAAGGAAATGCCTGCTTGCGCTGTGTGCCGCGGTTTTCATTTGAGAATTGACGGCGGGGTCGGTGCATGCAATGAGGTCAGCCTCGATCGACGCAACGTCATCACCGCTCGTGTAAGCGACGTTGCCGCCGCAATCTACATGTGTCGTTCCATCCCAATGCTTGATGAGCAGCGGCTTGCCCATGGCTGCGGCCTGCTCCCAGTAGACGGAGTGACGGCCGGGGAAAACAACCAGATCAGCTATTGCAAAGTAGTCGTAGGAATCTGACATGTTGGCCCAAGGCACGTAGATGATTTGCTCGCAGGCAAGCCTTTTGTCAAACTCACTTTTCAACGACGGTACAACAGGTCCGAAAACGAGCATCTTCACACGCCCGTTCAATTTAGCCACAGCATCCATGAGAGCTAAGACCTGGCGCTTGGCCTCGTCAATCTTTCCACCGGTCACAATCACGAAGTCACTGTCCTCAAAGCCGAACTTCTTCTTCGTCTCCGCAGCCTTCGTCTCATCGCTGGCACGCTTTACCTCGTCATCGTCTCCGCCCATAACGAGAAGCGAGCACTTCTGCCTTGGCAGGCCGTAGTTTTCGACAAGGAAGTCGACGCGTGCGGGGAGGACGCCCCAAAAGCGCTTCACATAGGGTTCAAGCAGCTTCGCATAGCGGCGCCATACTATCCGATGTAGAAGGCATCGGGAAATAAAATTAGTCGCGCTGTTCGAATAGTCGGCATGGTTGTCAACGTACAAAACAGGTTTCACGCCGCAACTTTGGATGTAATTGACGACTGTTTTTGCATCCCGAAACTGACAACCATGGAGAAATATAATGTCAGGCCCGAACCCCTCAAGCTCAGCGAGGAGGCCTGGGTAGACTTTGAACCTGTCGGCAAGCCCCTTTTCATTCGCCGTTTCCATGCGAACAAGAAGAACCCTGCCATCGCATGAGCGCCCAGCGGAAACATGCTCAAGCGCTCCGTTCTTTCCGTGGCGCCATGCAGGGGCAAGGACTGCCACGTCGAATCCCAGTCGGGCATGATATTTGGGCAGCAAATTGTCCTGATAGGAGAAACCCTCGGTATAGGGTCCGTTGAGCGCTATGTGAAGTATCTTTTTCAAAAATAGTATCCTTCCGAGAATGGCCGCCTCAGCATAGAGGCTTTAATTCACCAAACTTGTCCATTAAGCGTTTCGTCATCCAGGGCAGAGACAATGGGCGGCGAGAATGGCGGAGTCCACTTTTCCTCTCAAACGAAACAGGGTCGATTCTCCCAACCTTGGCAAGCCTCTTGTAGGCCCAAGGAAAGGAGTAGACCTTCTCGGCAGGAAGGTGCAGAACGGACAGTCCCTCCCAACGCGGCACGGAGTAATACCGCCCTGTCCAGCAGCGAGCAATGTAGGGATTCGCGGGAACAACGGAGGGAAGGCGACCCGTTGACGCGCACGCATATATGAGAAACTCATCGCCGCGGTTGAAAGAATATCCGCTGGAGACCATCGCCTCGTGAATCTGCAAACAGCCATCCAACAAGCTCTGTAGCGCTCTCGTTCTCCCACAAATAATCTCGCCACCATAAAATGGGGTCGCCTCACTTGAAGCTTTGATACCCAATGCATCGAGGTCGCTGTCCATAATTTGACGGTTTTCATCAGCCATCGAGGCATGAAGATCAATCATCGAAACGCCCCCCCCCCGAAGCTTCAATTAGCCCATCAAGGGAATTTCTGACCCAAGTATCTGTATCGAGCATGCAGAGCGATTCATATGTGCAAGCTGCGACCACGGCATCAAGTGCACACAGTTTGTAATACGCAAGGTGCCACGGCAAATCGAATGGGAAAGAGAATTTTTCAAACGGTTGCTTAACCACCTTGGCCCCAAAGCTGCTGAGCACTTTGGCAACATCAGAAGGGACGTCAGTATTTGTGACGAGGACAGCGTCCCAGTCCGGGTTGGCTTTCTTAGCCGACCAGAGCGAGACGGCCGCCGACTCGAAGTACGGGCGTGGTCCTTTTCCTTTACAGACATTGGCGCCCGTCTCCTTGCCCTCATCCCAAGCAACGCTCTCGATTATTGCCCTCATCTATATTCCCCAGCCATCGTCTCAATTGCCCGTCTCGCATCCTTGTATGCTGTGACTACTCGCGAATCCTTCCGCCATATGGTCTCCGCACACCCACCCGTGTCATAGGTCACCACAGGCGTCCCGCAGGCCTCGGCCTCTAGGTTCACCGTAGGGTAGTTGTCCTCCACCGTTAGGTTAAAGAACACGTTAGCTGCGCTGTACGCTTCGACCAGCCTCTCGGTATTCTCCGTCTTCGGAAGAGCCACAAGCTGCTTCGAGAGATCCTTGATCTGCTTTTCGGAGAGCCCTACAAGCACGATGGCAAACTTCTCTGAATCCAACTCTCCCGCCAGTCGCACGAAGTCGGCGAGCCCCTTGCGTTCGGTCCAGGGGCATGCTACCCCCAGAATCATGAAACGGTCACCAATGCCGTAGCGCTCGCGAAAATCGCTCGGAGTGGGCTTGAATACACTGGTATCGATAGTGTTATGACGCACTTCAACAGGAAAATCCCCTAGAAAACTCTCCCCCACCAGGTTGGCTAGCCACTGCGAGGGCGTAATCAACTTCATACGCTCAGCGGGCAACAGATTGAAGACACGTTTCTTCTGCTCGAAGTTCCATGAGCAAGATACTTTGGAGTACGTCTTGGGATATGTATTGAGCTGTGAGCAGGGCTTTGAGTACGCGCAGCGGTCCTTCCACTGCGTACACTTCACATATGTGAAGTACGCGCAGTGGCCCGTGAACGCCCAACAGTCGTGTAACGTCCATTCGACCTTGCAATCGTGTTTCGCGAGCCACTCGAAAAGCATCTCGACGTTGACGTAGTAACCGTGCAGGTTATGCAAATGGACAACGTCAGGCTGAATTTCTTCAAGACGAGAAAGAAGACGTTTCGTAGCGTTTTTGCTATGAAATCCCGCTTTACCATCTATGCGAGTCTGAAGCACGTCGAGCTTAACCTCTGCATCAGAGGCAAACTTCATTTCGTTCGGCTTTTCCGCCTCACGGCCTCGGCCCCAGAACGCATATGATTCTTCGCCGGCTGCTAAAAGTTCTCGGTGCTCCTTCATCATAATGCCGCCGGTTGAGCCGTTCGGCACGGTGTTTATGTGGGCATAGACCGTCACTACAGACTCTTCCTCCACACCATCTTGTCCACGACGCCGGTGTAGCTCTGGATGATCTTGACCACCTTGGTGGACACGGTCTCGTCGGCGTAGTCGGGAACGGGCGCCTCGGGCAGCGACCCCTCCGCGTCGAGCTCGACGGCGGTGTGGACCGCCTGCAGCAGGCCGCGCTCGCTGATGCCGGCGAGCGTGAAGCAGGCCTTGTCCAGCGCCTCGGGGCGCTCGGTGGAGGTGCGGATGCACACCGCCGGGAACGGGCGGCCGACGCTCGCGAAGAAGCTGGACTCCTCGGGCAGGGTGCCGGAGTCGGAGACAACCGCGAAGGCGTTCATCTGCAGGCAGTTGTAGTCGTGGAAGCCCATGGGCTCGTGCATGCGCACGCGCGGGTCGAGCTGGAAGCCCGTGGCCTCCAGGCGCTTGCGGGAGCGCGGGTGGCAGGAGTACAGGATCGGCATGTCGTACTTCTCGGCCAGCGCGTTGATGGCGGTGAACAGGCTCGTGAAGTTCGCCTCGGTGTCGATGTTCTCCTCCCTGTGGGCGGACAGCAGCATGTACTTCTTCGGCTCCAGGCCGAGCTCGGAGAGGACGTCAGACGCCTCGATCTTGCCCAGGTTCGCGCGCAGGACCTCTGCCATGGGCGATCCGGTGACGTAGGTGCGCTCCGGGGCGCAGCCGGTGTCCTTCAGGTAGCGGCGGGCGTGCTCGGAGTAGGCCAGGTTGACGTCGGATATGACGTCGACGATGCGGCGGTTTGTCTCCTCGGGCAGGCACTCGTCCTTGCAGCGGTTGCCCGCCTCCATGTGGAAGATGGGGATGTGCAGGCGCTTTGCCGCGATGGCGGACAGGCAGCTGTTGGTGTCGCCCAGGATCAGCAGCGCGTCGGGCTGCACCTGCACCATGAGCTTGTAGCTCGCGGCGATGATGTTGCCCACGGTCTCGCCCAGGTCGGCGCCCACGGCGTCCAGGTAGACGTCCGGATCGGCGAGCGACAGGTCGCGGAAGAAGATGCCGTTCAAGGTGTAGTCGTAGTTCTGCCCGGTGTGCGCCAGCAGGCAGTCGAAGTGGCGTCGGCACTTCTTGATGACCTCGGACAGGCGGATGACCTCGGGGCGGGTTCCCACGATGATCAGGAGCTTCAGGCGGCCGTCATCTTGGAATGCGATATCGGAATAGTCCTTGCCCATGCGGCTAGACCTCCTCGTAGTAGGTGTCGGGGTTCTCGGGGTCGAAGGGCTCGTTGGCCCACATGACCGTCACGAGGTCCTCGGTGTCGGACAGGTTGGTGATGGAGTGCGTGTAGCCCGGGATCATCTCCACGGCGCGCATGTCCTCACCGGTGACTATGTACTCGTCGACGGGATACGGCTTGCCCTCGGCGTCCTCCCCCACCTTCCTCAGCTTGATCGACGCGGTGCCGGAGACCACCAGGAACCTCTCCCACTTGCTCATGTGCCAATGGTTGCCCTTGGTGATGCCGGGCCTCGAGACGTTGATGGAGACCTGGCCACGCTCCGGCGTGCGCAGGAACTCGGTGAACGAGCCGCGCGCGTCCACGTTGGGCTTGAGGCCGTAGGCGAAGTGCCCCGGCTCGTAGTAGGACAGGAACGTGCTCCAGAGCTTCTTGGAGAAGGAACCCTCGGAAAGGTCGGGAACCGAGAGCGACTCGCGGCTGTCTCGGAAAGTGCCCAGCAGGCAGACGATCTCGCCCAGGGACTTCACGTCGGTCTTAGGGACGTAGCAGAACTCCTCGCCCTCCACGCGCTCCAGTCCCTCGTATCCGCAGCGGCGCTCCTCGCCGAGCAGGGCGCCCAGCATCTCGTCCACGAGGTCGTCGATGTAGAGCAGCTCCAGCTCCACGGATGGGTCGTTGACGGTGTAGGGGCGCCCGTTGGCGATGGCGTCGCAGAAGGTGGCCACGGCGGAGTTGTAGCGCGGGCGGCACCACTTGCCGTAGAGGTTGGGGAAGCGGTAGATGAGCACCGGCGCCCCGGTGCGCTCCGAGTACTCGCGGAACAGGCCCTCCCCCGCCAGCTTTGACTCGCCGTAGACCGAGCCCTCGAAACGGCCCGAAAGGCTCGCCTGCGCGGAGCTGGAGAGCATGACGGGGCACGTGTTCCCGTAGCGCTCGAGCGTATCCAGCAGCGTGGAGGCGAACCCGAAGTTGCCCTCCATGAACTCGGATTGCTCCTTTGGGCGGTTGACGCCGGCCAGGTTGAAGACGAAGTCCGCGCGGGAGCAGAAGTCCTCCAGCTCGGCGGGCGCCGAGTCGACGTCGTACTCCATGACCTCGAGGGGAAGGAGGGGCTGGTATTTGGCACGGCGGTCCTTGCCGTCCCTTATGTTCTTCAGCGCGCAGCAGAGGTTCCTCCCGACGAAGCCCCTGGCGCCGGTGACGAGGACGCGCACCCTACTGCACCGCCTCGTGCTCGCGGCCCTCGAGGGCCAGCTGCACGTACTCGGCGGTCTTGATCTTGGCGATGGTGCCCTCCACGTCGAGCCTCTCGGTGTTGTGGGAGGTGTAGGACTCGTCGGCCTGGGTCTCCACCTCGCCGTCGACGACGAACTTGTCGTAGTTCAGGTCGCGCGAGTCGCAGGCGACGCGGTAGTAGCCGCCCATGTCCTCGGCGCGGAGCCGCTCCTCGCGGGTCATGAGGGTCTCGAAGAGCTTCTCGCCGTGGCGGGTGCCGATCACCTGCGTGCCCACGTGGCCGAAGACCTCCTGCACGGCCTCGGCGAGGTCGCCGATGGTCGACGCCGGCGCCTTCTGGATGAACAGGTCGCCGGGGTTGGCGTGCTCGAAGGCGAACTGCACCAGGTCCACGGCCTCGTCCAGGTTCATGAGGAAGCGGGTCATGTTGGGGTCGGTGACCGTCAGCGGCTCGCCCTTGCGGATGCGGTCGATGAACAGGGGGATGACGCTGCCGCGCGAGCACATGACGTTGCCGTAGCGGGTGCAGCAGATGGTGGTGCGCCCGGCGCCGTTGCGGGCGTTGGCGTAGATGATTGACTCCATCATGGCCTTGGACTTGCCCATGGCGTTGATGGGGTATGCGGCCTTGTCGGTGGACAGGCACACTACGCGGTCCACGCCCTCCTCGATGGCGGCGTGCAGGACGTTGTCAGTGCCGATGACGTTGGTGCGCACGGCCTCCATGGGGAAGAACTCGCAGGAGGGCACCTGCTTCAGGGCCGCCGCGTGGAAGATGTAGTCCACGCCGTGCATGGCGTCGCGCACGCTCTGGGCGTTGCGGACGTCGCCGATGAAGAAGCGCACCTTGGAAGCGAGCTCCGGGGACTTCTCCTGCAGGCGATGGCGCATGTCGTCCTGCTTCTTCTCGTCGCGGGAGAAGATGCGGATCTCGGCCAGGTCGGTGTTCATGAAGTGCTTGAGCACGGTGTTGCCGAACGAGCCGGTGCCGCCCGTGATCATGAGGGTCTTGCCAGTGAACGTACCGCCGCAGTTATTCATTTTTTCCATCCTTCATAGTCTGAAGCTCCTTCTCGAGAATCGTGTAGAAGCTGTCTTTTGCAAAATGCTCTTCGTAATATCGCCTGCCGCGCTTACCCATCTCTTCGCGCTGGCTGGGCGTCATATCGGCAAACTGCCTACAAATAGAGGCAAGACCCTCTGGATCCTCCGGATCGCAGCACAGGCCACATCCAGCCTCTTCAATTACATGACGGGCCTCGCCGGTCACAGTGCCCAAAATGGGCCTTCCTGCTGCCATATAGGAAGTAACTTTTCTGGGAAGCGTATAACCAAGAATTGAATTGTTAGCAAAAGTGGCAACCATCGCGTCGCTTGAGCCGTAGAACGACGGCATTTCAGCCAACGGATGACGACCATGGAATTCAACGCAAGAAGCTCCGATTTCACTCTTATATTTCTTAAGAGTCTCAAGTTCAGATCCCGAACCCACAACGTGCAGCGCAAATCTCGAGTCACCTTCAAGATAGTGACCGGCTTCTACAAATGTATTCACAGCCTGAGCAATTCCGACGTTGCCAGCGAACGTTAGATTTACTTTTGCGGAATCATACTCTGAACGCTTAGGAGCCTCTTCATTGAAAATATCCTCTGCATATTGCGGAAGATAAACCGTACCGCGATCCATTTTGAGAACAGACTTAAAGTAGTCGCTAAAGTTTCTCGACGTAACAGCTAAAACAGTGGCAGCTTTGTAAATCTTGCGAGAAACCCGTGCATAGCCCTTAAAAATGAGAGACGTACGCTTGATGTTGCCAACGGTCAGACTTTCGGGCCAGAGATCTTGACACCACAAAAGAACAGGCACGTTATGCTTTTCACCATATGCAAGTGCGGGTCTTGCCATCATAACGGGAGAAGTCTGGAACGAAAGGACAACATCATACTCGGCATTCATCCTAAGAGCTTCTTTAGTAGCCCTAGAGCTAAAGCTGTAGTAATTAATCACTCGCTGCCATATTTCACGTCCACGAGGAATGATTTCAACACGTCTAATATGAACGCCATTGCGCTCCTGACTGCCTCGAGCACCGCGTTCATAACCAGGATAGATATCGCCATCAGGATAATTTGGGGTGCCAGTGAGCACCGTAACCTCATGGCCCATGGCGGCAAGTCCCTCACAAACGTCGGCAATAGCGAACGGCTCAGGCCAATAATGCTGACTGACAGCCAAAACGCGCAGCGGGTGCTCGCTCTTAAAAGAAGGGCCAGCAGACACCTTATCGGCATCAACCGCACCAACAAGTGCAGAGGCAATCTCATCCTTTGTATAGTCTTCGGACTCGTCAACTTCATTGATGGGAACAACTTCGTTTTCACCGGTCTCGGGATCAAATCTCCTACGTACAACCGGAACGAACATTTGCAGATACACGCCCAAAAGAATGGCGAGTGCGGCCAAGACAACGAAGATAAGCAGCTTCCAGATGAGCGGGACCTGGGTAATGATGAATGCAAAAACACACAGTAAGGCAGTAATGGCATAGATGATTGCAACTAGTGCCTTTTGCCCAAAGCCACGTTTGAGAAGTCGGTGGTGAATATGCCCCTTATCGGGCGTACCGATACTAACTCCGACTCGAGAGCGACGAACAATTGCAGCAAAGGTATCCAGAATGGGGACCCCAACCATAACAATCGGAGCAAGGATCATCGAGAGAGTCGTATGGCCCGTATTAAGCAACATGACGGCCAAACCCAGGGAGAAACCAAGAAGTAGCGAGCCCGAATCTCCAAGGAAAATTTTTGCAGGGTTAAAATTCCAGCGCAAAAAGCCAAGTGTTGCGCCGAAAAGAGCGACGGCTAAGGCGGCAGTTTCAAAGCGGAAGGTCAAAACCGATAAAGCAAACAGTGCGGCACTGCAAACAGCAGTAATTCCTGACGCGAGACCATCAACGCCATCAATTAAGTTAATGATATTGGCAAAGGAAACCAGGAAAATTACCGTAAGAGGATAGGCAAAAATACCAAGCCCAAAATAACCACCGCACAGAGGGCTTGCAATTTCACCAATAACAACGCCCGATGCAACCGCAATGCAAGCGGCAACAATCTGCCAGAAAAACTTATTGAGAGCAGTAAGTTGAATTGCGTCGTCGACAACGCCAACGGTAAACATTGCCGCTATAGCCACAGCCACTCCCAAAGGATTTACCCCATTGGAAGACAAAACTTGAATTGCAGACGGCAGACCAAGAGAAGGAGCGGCCAAGACCCAAACAAGGAAGGAAACTGCCATGCCAAGCATTACGGCAATGCCGCCCATTCGCGGAGTAGGCTTGGTATTTACACGACGTCGGCTCGGATAATCAACCGAGCCGACCCTCCATGCAATCTTTGACGCAAGTGGAACCGTAAACAACGTCACCAACAGAGCAGTGATAAACAGCAACAGTGCAGCAGTTTTGATTTCGACCATTAAGTACATTCTCTCTTAGCCTACGTCCCCGCCCCCGGGGATCCTCCCTGTTCCGTTAAACAGTCGCCAGCAGCTAGGCGATCGCCTTTTTAAGGTTTCGCATTACGCGCTGCTCGGCCGAAAGCACGGCGAGGCCAACGCGCGTAGTCACACGTCGGCCGCACAGGTCGAGCTCCAAATAAGCAGTGCTCTTACGTCTGTTAATATTTTTGATAAGGCCTTCGTGGCCCAGCAGCGGACCTGCCGTCACTACGACCTGGTCGCCGTCTTTTAAGGCCTCGCTCATGGGTACTACGCGGTCTCCCCTATGCGTAAAGCCGCCAATAAGCTGGACCTCTTCTTTTGCCAGCGGCACAAACTGACCGTCCTGGGAAAGCACCCGGGCAAAGTCGTCCATGCGCAGCAGATACTGTTGCATGGTGCGGGGATCTGCAGTATCGCAGATAAGATAACCGGGAAAGAGCGGCTTGGTCGTGCTGACCCATTCGCCGTGTACCTTGATCTCGGTCTGAAATTGGGGATAAAAGAGCTCCTGCATGACGCCAGCCGGCACCACATGCTCTATGCGCTCGCGCATTATGTCTTCGCGACCGTTAATGACCTGAATCACATACCACACGAGCACCACCCCCTTGCTGTCTTACGTGTGGCTCACGGGGTTTGGGTATGGCTACGCCAGGGCGCTTGTGCGCGAAGGCGCTCCATATTCAAACCCTGAGCCCAGTTAGACAAGCACGTGGCTCTGCCCCACCGTGAACGGTATGTATAAGCGCATTGGCTAGAGTCGCGAACGTGTATCGCAAAAATGAACGCGACTCCAGCTGGCTGCGCGCGATCCAGTCAAGCGGGAACAAAACTGGACCACGCGCAAACAGCTGTAGGACTGCTGCGCTTTGTCATGAAATATCGATTCGAAATAACAGCTTGCACTTAGACAAGAACAAAGTCCTTCGATGCGATATGCATGACGACGCTATTGGAGCTCGTGGGTTTTCTGGCACCGCCGTTACGGCCGGATGCTGATCTGCCCTGTGCTTCGCGACCGGTTAAGCCGTGAGCGCAGTTGAACCCATGTAACGATATGTATCGTAGCACAAGGCGGCTAGAAACCGATTTAGGCCGCACGAGGCAACATTTCGTCCATTTGCAGTGCTTAAGGGGGTTATTTTGCAAACTTGTTCACATTGACGCAGCTTTATGTGGGTGTGGCTCTTGGTGCGCGCAGCCCAAACTACAACGCTGACAGCGAGAAATGCAAAAAGGAATTATGTTGGCTTAACAAAGTAAGTACAGAAGTGGGAAATAAATTGCGCAACTTTTTGCGGTATTTGGTGTTGGCGTGACGTCACTTAAATTTGGCAGTTGCTGCATATGAAAAAGCCTCCGGTTTCCCGAAGGCTTTGCATTCACGATGGTGGAGACGAGGGGGATCGAACCCCTGACCTCTTGACTGCCAGTCAAGCGCTCTCCCAGCTGAGCTACGCCCCCGTGACGAAGCAGTACTATAGGGGAAGACTTTCTTTGATGCAAGGACTTTTTTTGGGTTGATTGTCTTACTTACGGGTTTTCCTGGGACGGGGCCGAATTGACTGATTTTGACTTCGGCAAAATCAGTCAATTAACCCACCGTCCCGATAAAACCCTCACGCCGCGATGCCTTACTTGTAGAGGTAGGCGATCGCCGTCCCTTGGTGGGCTTGGATCTTGGCCGTTTTCCTGACGACATTAGAGATGCCTGTGTCGGCTAGCAAACCCAAGGGGCTGCGATCTAGCTCCCACTCTAGGCCGTGTTCGCTTACCTCGGTGTTGGGGGCTATGGCGATGACGGAGAACGTCTTGCCTTCGGCGCCCTCAATGGTCCACGATTCGCCTGCGCGAAGGATGCGGGCGACCACATTGTCCTCGGCAATCCAGACGGGGGCGCCCTCGTAGCCCGCGAGCAGGCCCAGTACGGAAAGCGCCATATCAGGACGGCCGCCAGTGGCGCAGGTCGCAACCACTTCGGCACCCGGCCAGCGACGGCGGACGGAATCGAGCGCCAGCGCCAGATCGGTATAGTCCTTGTAGGGGTCGTGGCGCTCCACCTCAAAGGCTTCGGCGGAATCGACAAGCGCACGACCCGCGTCGCTCACCGTGTCGGCATCCCCCGCATAAACGTCGCAGCCCAGACCGGCGCTCAGAAGCGCGTCGAGTCCGCGGTCCACGGCGACAACATGGTCGCACTCCCCTGCTAGCCTACGCAACAGATCCGCGCTCGCCACCACGGGCGAGCCGCAGACAACTAATACCTTGCAAGCCACAGCCCTCGCCTATCCCTTAAACGCAAGCACGCGGGCCAGGTCCAGGTCCTCATAGCTATCAATAAAGATATCGCAGTTGTCGCGAACCTCGTCGCGCTCCATACGGCCATGCGGGTCATAAATGCCCACACGCTTTAAGCCGGCGGCGCCAGAACTCTTTAGGCCAAAGACGGCGTCCTCAAACACCCATGTGCGCTCAAACTTGTGCCCATGGCGCTCCTCAAGGCGGCGCAGCGCAAGCTCGTATACGTCGGGGAATTGCTTGGAGCGCCCCGCCTCGCCCGTCGTGGTAACAAATTCCAAGTAGGCATCGAGCCCGGCACCAGCGAGCGCAGACTGCACCAGCTCGGCCGGCGTGGACGTGGCAACACACATGGCAATACCGGCCTCCTTCGCCTGCTCCAAAAATGCAAGCAGGCCGTCGCGCGGCGGCACCTTGGAGTACCCATCAATCAGAATATTGCTCAGCTCGCGATACAGTTCCTCGCCATTCGCACCAATGCCCCACGTGTCGTGGTAGGCCTGGCACTCGTCCTCGAGCGACAAATGCTCAAACTGGGCAAAATCGTCGACCGTCACATCAACTCCGTGGCGATGCAATAACTCGGGCTGGGCATAGGCCCAAACGGGGGTGCTATTAACCAGTGTGCCATCGCAATCGAAAATAAAAGCGACATTGTGAGCGGCGGTCTGGGACATAAACATACCTTTCAATGTCAAATGGTAAACAACCTGCTAAAAACGTTTTACCAAACGTCAAACTAACAATCTTGAAACCCTAATTGGTAAAACTGTCAAGAGTTTTACCACTGCAATTCTGTCAGTGGTCTAAACATGGCGCTCGCCGATTAAACACCGCCGCAAATCCACTTTTCTCCATAAAAGTATCGAACAGGTGTTATCGTATTTCGTGCCGAAAGTTCCACCGAGCACGCGAGGTGGAATGAATCATAGAACTATCGCCGTCCCTTCGATTCGTGCAGCCTTGGACCTTTCGCATCTAGTCACCAAGGCAACATGCTGCCGTGTCATGATGGGATCAAACGTGAGCGATACAAAGCTAAAGCCAACGGCCAAAAAGCCCGCTACCCGTAAAGCCGCCCCGCACGCACCGGAGCTCTCTAAGGACGATGTCTATCTGTTTGGCATCGGTACGTGGGAGCGCAGCTGGGAAAAGATGGGCGCGCACCCCGACACGCAGAACCGTACGCGCGGCTGGCGCTTTTGCGTTTGGGTGCCCGACGTAAAGAGTGTCCATGTCATTGGCGAATTTAACGACTGGGATGAGAAAGCTAACCCGCTGGTGCCCGTGCATACGAGCACCATTTGGGAAGGCTTTATTCCTGGAGCCGAGCAGGGCCAGCTCTATAAATACCTTATCGAGACCAACGAGGGCGAGAAGCTCTACAAGGCCGATCCGTACGCTTTTAAGGCCGAGTGCCCTCCGGGAACGGCAAGCGTGCTGTGGGCCCTCGACGGCTATAAGTGGAACGACGCAGCATGGCTCAAGCGCCGCGCCGGCCACAACCACATGTCGCAGCCGCTGAACATCTACGAGGTGCATATTGGCTCGTGGAAGCGCCACGGTGACGCGCCGCAGGGCGAGCCCGATGAGTACGGCAACTACCCCGGTCCCATGGATCCCTTCCCCGCGCAGCGCGGTGAGTTCTACACCTACGACGACCTGTCGGTGGAGCTCGTGGATTACGTGCGCGACATGGGCTACACGCATATCGAGGTCATGCCGCTTATGGAGCATCCCTTCGATGGCTCCTGGGGCTACCAGACAACCGGTTACTACGCCGCCACGTCGCGCTACGGCAACCCGCAGCAGCTCATGCACTTTATAGATGCGTGCCACGAGGCGGGCATTGGCGTGATCATGGACTGGGTGCCCGGCGGTTTTTGCGCCGACTCCCACGGCCTTGCCACCTTTAACGGCCACATGCTGTTTGAGCACGAGATTCACCCCAACTGGGGCACGCATAAGTTCGACTTCGCCCGTGGCGAGGTCCGCTCCTTCCTGGTCTCTAACGTGCTGTATTGGGTCGAGAACTTCCACGTGGATGGCATTCGCATGGACGGCGTGTCCAGCATGCTGTACCTCAACTTTGGCATTGACGATCCCGGCCAAAAGAAGTTCAACAAGTACGGTACCGAGGAGGACCTGGACGCCAGCGCGTTTATCCGTCAGGTCAACTCCGCCGTGGAGGCACACTACCCCGACGTGATGATGATGGCCGAGGAGTCCACCGCGTGGCCGCTCGTAACCTATCCACCACAGGACGGCGGCCTGGGCTTCCACTACAAGTGGGACATGGGCTGGATGAACGACACGCTGCACTACATGCAGACCGATTTTCCGTGGCGCCCCGGCAACCACGGCCTGCTCACGTTCTCCATCATGTATGCCTTTACCGAGAACTTCATTTGCCCGCTGAGCCACGACGAGGTCGTGCACGGCAAGTGCTCCCTTATCGGCCGCATGCCGGGCGACTGGTGGCGCCAGTTTGCCGGCCTGCGCACGCTTGCCTTCTACCAGATGACGCACCCCGGTGCCAAGCTCAACTTTATGGGCAACGAGATCGGCCAGTTTATCGAGTGGCGCTACTACGAGTCCATCCAGTGGTTCCTGACCGAGGAGTATGAGACCCACCGTCATCATCAGGCGTTTATCAAGGCGCTCAACCACCTGTACACCGCCGAGCCCGCTCTGTACGAGCGCGGCTACACCGACGACGGCTTTACCTGGATCGACGCGGACAACTCCAAGCAGTCCATCGTGAGCTTTGTGCGTCAGGGCGAGGACATCGATGACGACCTGGTGATCCTGATCAACTTTGACCCGGCGAGCTACGAGAGCTTCCGCGTGGGCGTGCCGCGCGAGGGTGACTGGGAGGTCATCTTTGACTCCGACCGTCCCGAGTTTGGCGGCAGCGGCTATGCCGGCGTGGAGCCCTACACCTGCTCGAGTGAGCCCTATCCCTGGAATGGGCAGATGGACTCCATTGAGATTAAGGTTCCCGGCCTGGCAGGCGTGGTGCTTAAGCGCCGCGGTCCCAGCAGCTACAAGCCGCCGGTGGTTGAGGAGCCCAAGGCTGCGCCCAAGAAGCGCACGTCCTCGGTGAAGCCCAAGGCCGCGGCTGCTAAGAAGGCTCCGGCTAAGGCAAAGGCTGCTAAGCCCGTTGCCAAGGCTTCGACCAAGTCCGCCACGGCCAAGAAGGCAACCGCCAAAAAGGCTGCTCCAAAGGCCAAGACAGGCGCCGTTAAGGCATCTGGCAAGGACGCGTAACAAAGCCGTTGCCTCTGTAATTACCCGCCCCGCCGGGGCGTAGGATGTAAGTCATAACCGTTCCGGGAGAAACATCCCCGGGGGAAAGGAACGTATGAATAAGATCTTCGACAACAAGCAGGAGTTTACCGAGCTCTATCGCGATGCCGTCATGAGCATCAGCGGCAAGAGCGTCGAGGCCGCCAGCGACCTGGACCGCTTTAACGCCCTGGCCAAGCTCGTGGCCGAGAAGGCACGCACTGTCGCCACCAAGAGCGACGCCCGCGTCACCGCCGAGGGCAAGAAGCGTGTGTATTACTTCTCGATCGAGTTTTTGATCGGCCGCCTGCTCGACAACTACCTGCTCAACTTTGGCGTGCGCGACATGGTCGCCGAGGCGCTCGACGACATGGGCTTTGACCTGTCCGTCATCGAGAACCAGGAGCCCGATCCGGCACTGGGCAACGGTGGCCTGGGCCGTCTGGCCGCGTGCTTCCTGGATTCCATGGCAGCCGAGGGCATTGCCGGCTACGGCAACGGCATGCGCTACCGCTACGGCCTGTTTAAGCAGGAGATTGTTAACGGCAGCCAGGTCGAGACCACTGACGAGTGGCTCACCCACGGCTATCCCTGGGAGGTCCGTCGTCAGGACAAGGCCGTGACCATCAAGTTTGGTGGCCGCGTTGAGGGCTTTGAGGAGGACGGCCGCACGTTCTACCGCACGGTGGATACGCAGGACATCCTGGCCGTTCCTTACGATATCCCCGTGGTGGGCTATGCCGGCGAGACCGTCAACAAGCTGCGCGTCTGGGCCGCCGAGCCGGTCGAAGAGCACTTTGACCTGGAGGCCTTCAACCGTGGCGACTATGCCCTGGCCGATGCCGAGCGCGCCGAGGCCGAGGCCATCAGCGCCATCCTCTACCCCAACGACGCCGGCGAGCATGGCCGTCTGCTGCGCCTGAAGCAGGAGTACCTGTTTGTTTCGGCCGGCATCTACAGCCTGCTCGACACCTTTGAGAAGGAGCACGGCGCGAACTGGGAACTGTTGCCGCAGTTTGTAGCCATCCACACCAACGACACGCACCCGGCCATGTGCGGCCCCGAGCTTATGCGCATCCTCATCGACGAGAAGAAGCTCGAGTGGGACGACGCATGGAACATCGTGACGCAGGTCGTGAGCTACACCAACCACACCATCCTGCCCGAGGCTCTGGAGAAGTGGCCCATCGGCACGTTCTCCAAGCTCCTCCCCCGCGTGTACCAGATTATCGACGAGATCAGCCGTCGCTGGCACGAGTCGTTCGACACCACGCAGGAGGGCTGGCAGGAGCGTCTGCGCCAGACCGCCATTCTGTGGGACGGCGAGATTCGCATGGCCAACCTGTCCGTGATCTGCAGCCACAGCGTCAACGGCGTGGCCAAGATCCACTCCGACATCATCAAGAACATCGTGCTCAAGGACTTCTATGCCCTGACGCCCGAGAAGTTCAACAACAAGACCAACGGCATCTCGCACCGTCGCTTCTTTGCCGAGGCCAACCCCACCTATGCCAAGCTCGTGACCGAGGCGATTGGCGATGGCTGGCTCAAGGACGCCTTTGAGCTGGAGAAACTAAAAGAGTTCCAGAACGACACCGAGTTCCTGAAGGCCGTGGGTGCCTCCAAGCGCGCCAACAAGGAGCGTCTGGCCGCCTACGTTAAGGCCGAGACCGGTCTGGTCATTGACCCCAACACCGTCTTCGACGTCCAGGTAAAGCGCTTCCATGCCTACAAGCGCCAGCTCATGAACATCATGAAGGTGATGGACATCTACAACCGTCGCATCGCCGATCCCAACTTCCACGTGACGCCGACGACCTTCATCTTTAGCGGCAAGGCAGCCTCGAGCTACACCTTTGCCAAGGAGACCATCCGCCTCATTAACTCCGTGGCCGACGTCATCAACAATGATGCACGCGTCAACGAGGTCATGAAGGTCTGCTTTATCCCCAACTTCCGTGTGAGCAACGCCCAGATCATCTACCCCGCCGCCGAGATCTCGGAGCAGATCTCCACGGCCGGCAAGGAGGCCTCGGGCACGTCCAATATGAAGCTCATGATGAACGGCGCCATTACGCTGGGCACCCTCGACGGCGCCAACATCGAGATCGCCGACCTGGCCGGCCGCGAGAACGAGGCCATCTTTGGCCTGACCGCCCCCGAGGTCGAGCAGCTGTGGGCATCGAACAGCTACTTTGCTTGGGATACGCTCAACAACGATCGCGAGCGTCTGGGCCGCGTGATGGACGAGCTCAAGGACAACACCTTTGCGGGTCTTTCGGGCAACTTCGAGAGCATCTACAACGAGCTCATGAACAACAACGATCCCGACCTGGTCATGGCCGACTTCCGCAGCTACGTGGATGCGTGGGAAAAGCTCACTGGCAGCTACGGTGACCAGGAGACCTGGAACCGCAAGGCCCTGCTCAACACCGCCTCCTCCGGCTGGTTCTCGAGCGACCGCACCATTCGCGAGTACCGCGACGACATCTGGCACGCGTAAAGGCGCGCGAGTCCCCTTTGCCGCACGGCATTACTCGACGGGCGCGACCGAGCGCCGTGCCCGTCGCTAATGGGTTTAGGAACATCGATGACAGAAGGAGAGATCGATGAGTAAGAAAGAATGCATCGCGATGCTCCTCGCGGGAGGACAGGGCAGCCGATTGGGGGCACTTACCCAAAAGATCGCCAAGCCGGCGGTTAGCTTTGGTGGTAAGTTTCGCATTATCGACTTCTCTCTGTCCAACTGCTCCAACTCGGGCATCGACACGGTGGGCGTTCTGACGCAGTATCGCCCCTACCTGCTGCATGCCTATGTGGGCTCTGGCGAGGCGTGGGATCTGGACAGCCGCGACGGTGGCGTGTCGATCCTGCCGCCGTACGAGACGCAGACCGGCGGCGCCTGGTATGCGGGCACGGCCGACGCCATTACGCAGAACCTCGACTACATCAAGACCAACGACCCCAAGTACGTCCTGATTCTTTCGGGCGATCACCTGTATCGCATGGATTACCGCAAGATGCTCAAGACGCACATTGAGAACAACGCCGACCTCACGGTGAGCGTTATGCCCGTGCCGTGGGAGGAGGCCAGCCGCTTTGGCATCCTGACCACCGACCCCGAGGACGGCCGCATCACCAAGTTTACCGAGAAGCCCGAGAAGCCCGATTCGAACCTCGCGTCCATGGGCATCTACATCTTCTCGGCCGACGTCCTGATCGAGGCGCTCGAGGAAGACGCTCTGGACCAGCGCTCGAGCCACGACTTTGGCAAGGACATCATCCCCAAGCTGCTCGGCGAGAACAAGCGCCTGTACAGCTACGAGTTCCACGGCTTTTGGAAGGATGTCGGCACCATCGCCAGCTTCCACGAGACCTCGATGGACCTGCTGGGCAACAACCCCGAGTTCGATCTGTTTGACAAGCACTTCCCCATCATGTCCAACATCACCACGCGTCCGCCGCACTACATTGGCCCGGACGGCCGCCTGGACGACTGCCTGGTCTCCAACGGCTGCAAGATCTACGGCACCGCTCGCCACTCGATCCTTTCGACCGATGTCATCATCGAGGAGCGCGCTGTGGTCGAGGACTCCGTGTTGCTGCCGGGTGCGCACGTTAAGAGCGGCGCGCACATCTGCCGCGCTATTTTGGGCGAGAACTCCACGGTCGAAGAGGGCGTGAAGCTCGGCTCTGTCGATACCACCAAGGATACGGCCGTCGTTGGAAATGACGTCGTTATCGGGAAGGGGGAATGATCCGATGATCAATCGCAAGGCCATCGGCTATATCACCGCTAACTACTCTTCGACCTACGGCAGCGTGCTGCTCAAGGACCGCCCCATCGCGTCCGTTCCGTTTTTGGGCCGCTACCGCCTGATCGACTTTCCGCTGTCCAATATGATGAATGCCGGCATTAAGACCGTCGGCGTCGTCATGCCGGGCAACTACCGCTCGCTGATTGACCACGTGGGTTCGGGCAAGGACTGGGGCTTGGACCGCAAGAAAGGCGGCCTGTTCATGGTGCCCGGCAACGCGTATGGCACCACCAAGGGCGGCATGCGCTTCCTGCTGCGCGACATCATCTCCAACAAGACGCTGTTCCAGCGCTCGGACAAGCCCTATGTTGTGATGATGGGCACCAACATCATCTTTAACATGGACCTCAACACCATCATCGAGGCGCACGAGAACTCCGGTGCCCAGATGACCGTTGTGTACTGCAAGGCCACGCGCAACGTTGATGACGAGACCAAGCTCGAGATTAACGAAAACGGCCGCCTGACGGGCGTGAGCGCCGGCGTCGTGTACGGCGACAACGCGTCTATGGACTGCTGCATCGTCAACCGCGAGACGCTGCTCGAGATTATCGACCACTACCAGGCCGCCGACTATCTGGACCTGCTCGAGGCACTCCAGGGCGACTTTGGCAACATCGACGTGTGCAGCTACGAGTACAAGGGCGAGGTCGTGGGCGTGTTTAGCGAGAAGTCGCTGTATCGCCGCAGCATGGACCTGCTCGACCAGACCGTGGCCGATCAGCTCTTCGATCCCGAGCGCCCGATCCTGACCAAGGCTCACGACGTGCCGCCTTCGCGTTATGCGACCGGCAGTCACGCGTGCAACTCGATCATCTCGGCCGGCTGCATCATCAAGGGCACCGTGCGCAACTCGATCCTGTCTCGCGGCGTCGTGGTCGAGGAGGGCGCATCGGTGACCAACTCGATCATCAACCAGAGCTGCATCATCAAGAGCGGCGCCCGCGTCGAGAATGCCATTCTGGACAAGAACAACGTGGTTCCCACCAACACCGAGCTTCGCGGCACACCCGAGAACATCCTGGTACTGGGCAAGGCTCCGTTAACTTCCGACACCACCATCGTACGTTAACGTTGGCACCGCAACATCGCTCGTAACATGTAGAATAGCCGCCCGGTTAGCGCCAGGCGGCTATTCTCGAATTGCAACATAGGAGACAAAATGGCATATTCCAGCAAAAAGATGCAGATCGTGTTTGCCTCGGCCGAGTGCGCACCGTTTGTTAAGACCGGTGGTCTGGGTGACGTGGCGGGCTCGCTGCCTGCGGCGCTCGTGCGCGCCGGCGCCGAGGTTATCGTGATGGTGCCCAAGTACGCCACCATCAAGGACGAGTACAAGGCGCAGATGGAGCACTTCTCCGACTTTTACGTAAGCCTGGGCTGGCGCAATGAGTACTGCGGGCTCGAGAAGCTCGAGCACGACGGCGTCACCTATATGTTCATCGACAACGAGCGCTACTTTGCGCGCGACTATCCGTATGGCTTCTTTGACGACGGCGAGCGTTTTGCGTTCTTCTCCAAGGCCATCACCGAGAGCCTGCAGCACCTGCCGGCCGGCTTTGAGTGTGACATCCTGCACTGCAACGACTGGCAGACGGCACTGGCGCCCGTGTTCTTGCGCGAGTTCTACCAGGGCCTGCCGCTGTACGACCGCGTCAAGACCGTGTTCTCGATCCACAATGTGGCGTTCCAGGGCCAGTTTAGCGACACCGTGATGGAGGACATCCTGGGTGTGGCGCATATTCCCGCTGCCGCCTCGCAGCTGCGTTGTGACGCCTGCAGCGTCAACTACATGCTGGGCGCGCTGCGCTATGCCGACGCCATTACCACGGTGAGCCCCACCTATGCGGCCGAGATCCAGACGCCCGAGTTTGGCGAGGGCCTGGACGGTGTGCTGCGCGAGCGCTCCTACGCGCTGCAGGGCATCCTGAATGGCATTGATGTGGCGGGCTTTGACCCGGCGACCGACAAGCGCATTGCCGCCAACTACACCGTGGAGGACCGCACCGGCAAGGCCGTGTGCAAGACCAAGCTGCAGGAAGAGCTGGGGCTTGAGGTGCGCGACGACCGTCCGCTCATGGTGATGGTCACGCGCCTGACGCGCCAAAAGGGCATGGACCTGGTCATGTACGCGCTCGACCGCATTCTGGCCGGCGGCGTTCAGGTGGCCGTGCTGGGCACTGGCGACCGCGACTACGAGGACGGCCTGCGCTACTTCCAGCACAAGTACCCCGGCACCATGGCCGCGCGTATCGAGTTTGATCCGGCGCTGTCGCAGCGCATGTACGCCGCCGCCGACATGTTCCTGATGCCTTCGAAGTTTGAGCCCTGTGGCCTGTCGCAGATTATCGCCATGCGCTATGGCACCCTGCCCATCGTGCGCGAGACCGGCGGCCTGAAGGACACCGTGCAGCCGTACAACGAGTTTACCGGCGAGGGCACGGGCTTCTCGTTTAGAAACTTTAACGGAGATGAGATGGGCGACGCGGTCTTCCGCGCAGCGCGCCTGTTCTGGGATAACCGCGACGCTTGGAACCAGCTGATCACGCAGGCCATGAGCCAGGACTTTAGCTGGACGCGCTCGGCCGACAAGTATCTGGACCTGTATTTCTTTATGCATCCGGAGATCGAGAGGCCGGCGGCTGTTGTGGAGGCTGCGGCTGAGCCCGAGGTTGTGGCCGAGCCCGAGCCCAAGGCCGAGGTCAGGCCGGTTGAGGCTGAGCCCGCAAAGGCCGAGGTCAAGCCGGTTGAGGCTGAGCCCGCAAAGGCCGAGCCTGAGGTAAAGGCTGAGGTTGCTTCTGAGGCAGAGGTCGAGGTCAAGCCCGCTGCAAAGCCCGCAGCTAAGAAGACCACAACCCGCAAGACGACCGCCAAGAAGGCTACGACGACCAAGGCTGCTGCGTCTAAAACGACGGCTGCCAAGACAACGACCACGCGCAAGCGCACGACCGCCGCTGCCAAGGCGGCCGCCGAGGCCGAGGCTGCTCCCGAGGTAAAGGCCGAGACTCCCGCCGTTGAGGCCAAACCGGCCGCCAAGGCTCCGGTTAAGACCGCTGCCAAGAAGACGACCACGACAAAGACCACGACCGCCAAGAAGGCAACAGCTGCCAAGACCACCACGCGCAAGCGCAGCACGACGACGACCAAAAAGACCACGACTAAGGCCGCAGCTACCAAGGCAGAGGCTAAGCCCGCCGCCGTCAAAGAGGAGCCCAAGCCCGAGGTAAAGCCCGAGCCGGCACCGAAGGCCGCCGAGGTCAAGGCTAAGACCAAGGCTGCCCCGAAGGCAGAGGCTAAGCCCGAGCCTGCCAAGGAGACCCCGGTCTCCCCCGCCGCTCCGGCAGAGGAAAAGGCCCCGTCCAAGAAGACGTCCGTCCGCAAGGCCACGGCTGCCCGAAAGCGCCGCTAGCCCACAGACGATCCAAAACCTCATCAAACCCTAAGCAAGGGGCGCTCCAACCGGGCGCCCCTTCTCTGTAGAAAGTGGTAAAACGATTTTCTAGGACAACCGTTCGCCGATGATAAACGGATGTTGTTTATACACCCTGTGTACAACAGATATACTTACATCCTGTGCGTAAAGCCCATGGCCCGCAGGCCGTGATTCTATTGAACTGGACCGTACTATGAGATTGATACACAACAGCCGTCTGCCGCAGTTTCGCACTCCGTTTGGCGCTGTGACCACTGGAACTTCCGTTTCGCTGTCGGTAATTTTGGAGGATGCCGACCCCAACCAGGCAACGCTTACCCTGCGTACCTGGGTCGACGAGATCGGGGAAACTCTGTATCCCATGACGCACGAGGGCGACGGCATCTTTACCGCCGGGCTAGAGTGCACCGAGCCCTGTCTTATCTGGTACAGCTTTATATGCAATATCGAGGGCCAGCCCGAGGTCCGCTTGGGCGCACCGCAGGGACGCACCGGCGGCGAGGGCGTAACCTACGACTACGCCGAAGTGCCGTCGTTCCAGATCACCGTCTACAAGCACCGCGAAGTTCGACCCGAGTGGTACGAGCGCGGTATGGTCTACCAGATCTTCCCCGATCGCTATGCCCGCGACGAGCACTGGCGCGAGCGCACGCTGGCCGAGGTCGAAAAGCCGCGTCGCGGCATTCAGCGCCGCATGGTCGAGGACTGGAACGAGCCGCCCGTATACGAGCGCGCCGAGGACGGCTCCATCAAGACCTGGGACTTTTACGGCGGATCGCTCAAGGGCATACAAGAAGACCTACCTCGCATCGCCGAGCTGGGATTTACTGCCATCTACCTCAACCCCATTTTTGAAGCCGCGAGTAACCACCGCTACGACACCGCCGATTACACCAAGATCGATCCAATTCTGGGCACCGAGCAGGACTTTACTGAGCTGTGCGAGGCAGCCGAGAAGCTGGGCATTTCCATCATTCTCGACGGTGTGTTCAACCACACGGGCGACGATTCAATCTACTTCAACCGCTACGGCAACTACCCCGGCATGGGCGCGTGGCAGAGCGAGGATTCGCCGTGGCGCGATGCGTTTTATTTCCACGAGGACGGCTCGTACGACTGCTGGTGGGGCGTGGGCAATATGCCCGCCATCAATGAGAGCTCCGAACTGGTACGCGAGCGGCTCCTGGGCAAGGACGGCGTGATCCGTAAATGGCTACGTGCCGGCGCTCATGGCTGGCGCCTAGACGTGGCCGACGAGCTTTCGGACGATTTCCTGACCGAGATCAAAAAGGCCGTGCTAGCTGAGAAGCCCGACGCGCTGTTGCTCGGCGAAGTCTGGGAAGACGCCTCCAACAAGATTAGCTACGGACATCTGCGCCGCTACCTGCAGGGCTCCGAGCTGGACTCTGCCATGGATTACCCCTTCCGCGACATGGTCATCGGCTTTTTGATGGGCTACAAGAATGCCTTCCAGGCAGCCGAGGATATCGAGACCCTGCGCGAGAATTATCCGCGCGAAGCCCTGTCCTGCGCGCTCAACCTGCTGTCGAGCCACGACCGCCCACGCATCATCTCGGTGCTCGGCGGTGGCCCCGACGAGTCGCAGCTACCCGAGTGCGAGCGCAGCAAGTGGCGCCTGGACGAAAACTCGATGGACCTGGCCAAGAGCCGTTTTTGGCTTGCAACGCTCATGCAGATGACGTTCCCCGGCGTGCCTTCAATTTACTATGGCGACGAGTACGGCCTTGAGGGCCTGACCGATCCGGGCAATCGCCGCACGCTGCCTTCGAAGGAAGACCTGCACGACTTCGATACACTCGCCATCCTTAAAAACGCCTCGGCCGTGCGCCGCGCCCTGCCATTTATGGTAGACGGCGAGATCAAGGCCTTCGCGCTCAACGACGAGGTACTAGCCTACACGCGCACCGGTAAAGACGGTGAGGCCGCAACGGTTATCATCAACCGCAGCCTGCGCAATTCGCACCGTGTGACAATTCCGGCGCTCGGCGAATGCGCAAGCGACGTGATCAGCGGCCACGAGTGCGAAATCCACAACGGTACCGTCACACTCGATCTGTATCCGCTGGGGTCGTCGATCATCTATCACCACGCCGAGCACCGTCTACAAGAGCCGCTTGATCACGGCGCGGGTGTCGTGTGCCATATCACCTCGGTGCCCACCGACGATGGCAAGCCCGGTACGATCGGCGCTCCCACGCGTCGCTTTATCGACCATCTGGCCGCAATGGGCATGCGCTACTGGCAGGTCCTGCCCGTCAACCCGACGGATTTCTTCCGATCCCCTTACGCCGGTCCCTCGGCCTTTGCGGGCAATATCGATCTGCTGCCCGAAAGCCACGAGGAGCTGGCCGCCGAATTTGTTACCTGGAAGGCTCGCGGCGGTGAGGATGCCGACCCGCTGTACACGGCGTTTAAACATCGCAACGCCGACTGGCTCGAGAAGTACTGCGTTTACATGGCCGTTAAGAAGTACTTTGAGGGCGAGTCGCGCCACGATTGGCCGGCAGATGTCGCGCGCTACAACGAGCATCTGATCGACGACAAGCGCTTCCACGACGAGGCCGAGCTGCAGGCGTACATGCAGTACCGCTTTGACCTGGCCTGGTGCGAGCTTATGAACTATGCGCACAAGAAGGGTATCGAGGTCATCGGCGACATTCCTATGTATGTCTCGGACGATTCGGCCGATGCGTGGAGCGAGCCCGAGAACTTCTGGCTGTCCGATACCGGTAAGGCGATTGAGATTTCCGGTGCGCCGCCCGACAACTTTGCACCCGAGGGCCAGGTGTGGGGCAACCCGACGTTCCAATGGGACCACATGAAGCAGAACGGCTATAACTGGTGGATGGATCGCCTGCGTCGCGCGTTCTCGCTCTATGACCGCGTGCGTCTGGATCACTTCCTGGGATTCCACAGCTACTTTAGCATTCCTGCGGGCAAGGCCTGCGCCGACGGTCGCTGGCTGGCGGGACCGGGCAAAGACCTGTTCCAGACCGCCTACGACGAGCTGGGTCCGCTCAACTTTATCGCTGAGGACTTGGGCTATCTGACGCCTGGCGTTCGCGCCATGGCTTTGACCTGCGGCTTCCCCGGCATGGACGTGCTGGAGTTTAGCGACGACGACGTCCGTTGCGGCGTGCACCCCACGCCTGGCAAGATCCTGTACACCTCGACGCATGATACATCGACGTTGGCCGGGTGGTGCACGCGTTCCTTTGCGGGCGGCGATGGACCGAGCGGTGTTGAGGTGGCGGCCAAGCTGATGGGCGACGCGCTGGCAAGTGATGCTCCCCTCGTGATGATGCCGCTGCAGGATGTCCTGGGACTGGGCGACGATGCGCGCATGAACGTTCCGGGCGTGGCCACGGGCAACTGGACCTGGCAGGCTGAAGAGGCCGACGTTGCGGCCGCCGAGAGCAAAACCGCGCAGCTCCTGCGCGACACCCATAGATTCTGGGGCGAGGCGTGATAAAACGCCCGATATAGGGTACAGTACAGACGTTTGAATTTTTGCGGGCAGAGTAATCTGCCCGCTTTGTGCTGAAAAGGAAGTATTATGGCGCGCTACGATTACAAGTGCTCGAGCTGCGGCAACGTGTTTGAGGTTGAGCATCCCATGTCCGAGACTCCCGAGGTCGTTTGCCCGAGCTGCGGCGCTCCGGCGGCCAAGACGTTCTCGGCCAACGGCATTAAATTTGAGGGCAGCGGTTTCTACAACACCGACCAGCGAAGCGGCGGCTCAAGCACCAGCGCCACCAGCGGCTGCTGCGCCAATTGCCCGCACAACCACTAACAGCCGAGCAACCAACCACACGCCAACATAAACACAAACGAGGGCGGCCTGCGACTACACCAGTCGCAGG
>OGYH01000173.1_pt1 | contig 65679 bp, 71 predicted proteins | sample 1576511 | NCBI WGS metagenome assembly OGYH01 (sample SAMEA3541522, study PRJEB24748) | human gut metagenome | biome: human gut; feature: human-associated habitat; material: faeces | place: China | collected 2012
TGCATCTTTTCATCATCCAGCACCTTGAACGGATGATTTTTAAATGGATGGATCTTACTGATCTCTATCTCCATTGCAGATTCTTCATTTACCACACCAAGCAGTTCATCAATGCTTGCCAGTTTAATCTTTTCGCCACTTCTATTTTTCATTCTTCAAAACCTCCTGTGTTAAGTTCATATAGGCCTCTGCAACCTTTCCTTTCGGACAATGCATGTAGATGCTTTTTCCCTCTGCACTGGTCTCAGCAGCTTTTACAGACATCGGGATCACATTTTCAAATACTTCAATCATGGATAAAATCTAAAGTAAGTATTACACCATTAAAAAAGACTATTTATATTAACCAGACTTGTAAAATTAATTTACAGAACAATAAAACTAAAGTAAAATGGACAGTATCTAATAATAAAATAAGAATAGTGAACAAAAATAACAAATATGCAACTATCAAAGGGCTGAAAGTTGGATCAGCTTATATAAAAGCTAAGATCGGTAAAAAGACTTATCGGAGCAAAATGACTATCAAAAAGAAAGTTGTTAAAACCCCTTCAGCTCCTACTGTTAAAAATTATACATATAATAGAATTATTTTGGATAACGATAAACTTCAGATAAAGTTGGCATATACAACTTCTTCTGAAATTGCGTTTTCAGTATATAATAAAACAGATTCCTTATTTAAGTTTGACTGTGAATATTTTAAATTGAACGATACGGATTACGAACCAGATGAAATGACCACTTCTCCGTATATTGCTTCAAAAGACACTAGAAATTTTATTTTAAAAGCTAAAATTAAAAATCCTGAATGTACTTCTTTCGCAGGTGTTTTTAGTATCTGGGCATCAGATGGTTACATTATTGATTATCTAAATGTTTCAAAAACTACTGTGAAATAATTATCTAAATGACTTAATGGGATATAATCTCGAATTGTCGTTTTTATTATTAAAATAAAGAAGGAGAAATGCGTATGAAAAAAAAGTTTTTATGCGTTGCATTGTCTGCAATGATGCTATTACCTGCTGTACCGATACACGCAAAACAGAATACAACAATAAATAAAACATTCATAACTTTACCAAAGAAAAATAGCTATACGCTAAAAATTAAAGGAACGAAAAAGAAAGTTAAATGGAGTTCTAGTAAAAAGAAAGTTGTAGCAGTTACAAAGTCTGGAAAGGTTATTGCTAAAAAATCTGGAACTGCTTATATTACTGCAAAAGTTAATGGTCAAACATTAAAATGTGAAGTATCTGTTCGTAGTCATAAATCAATAACTAATAAATTATGGGATGCTTATGACTGGCAGTGTGAAGATATTTGGAACAATGGATACTGTGATATATATCACTATATAGAAGATGGAACCGACTCTTGCGGAAACAAATTAAATATTGATAAAACCATTTCCGACTTAAATAAAAATTATAAAAAAAGAAATTCTTGGAATAAATTTGTTTATTCTGTACAAGGTAAACATTATTCTAAATTCAAAAAGACTTGGGAAAAGCTTGACGCTGAAACTGTTCGACTGAAGAATATCCTTGACAAAAACGGAACTCCTACTCCAAAAAGTAATTATTATTTTCCGTATCAAAAATATTCTAACTATATCTGGAAATTATTTGATAATGTAAGTAATTTACAATAAAAGAAAACCGCCCAGCTACCAACTGGACGGAATTTCAGAAATTATCAATCATGGGTGATTGATGTAATCTCTGCCTGAACACCAGAATTATATCATACATCCTGCAAAATTACAAATTGATAAGGGTGTATTTTTTGTACCCTTTTTTAGAAAGGAATGATGATATATGGCACTGATCAAATGTCCAGAATGTCAATTGCAGGTAAGTGATAAGGCAATAACTTGTCCTCACTGCGGTTATCCTCTAGATACAAAAGTTATTAAACAACAACAAAGAAAAACTAATAAACGAAAACGTCTTCCAAATGGATTTGGCACTATATCCGAATTAAAAAATCAAAATCTTAGAAAGCCTTTTCGTGCATTAGTCTGTGTTGGAAAAAATTTTTATGGAAAACCTATTTATAAATCATTGAAACCAGAAACATATTTCAAAACCTATAATGATGCTTACGCTGCATTACTTGAATATCATAAAAATCCGTATGATCTTGACTCTGATCTGACAGTCGAGCAATTATACGAAAAGTGGACTGATAAATATTTTGAATCCCTGTCAAGTCCTTCAAGTGAACGTACAATTAAATCTGCCTGGAACTACTGCTCTGCTGTTTATGATATGCGTGCAAAAGATTTACGTGCCCGACATATTAAAGGTTGTATGGAAGATGGAACGTATGTAGTCGATGGTAAAGAAAAACACGCATCTCCTACTACAAAGACAAAGATAAAATCTCTATTCAACTTAATGTTGGATTATGCGCTAGAGTATGAATTAGTAGACAAGAATTATGCAAGGACCTTTAATTTGTCTGATGATGTTATTAAAGATGTTAAAGAAGCGAAGAAGGACCATATTGATTTTACGGATGAAGAAATAAAAAAATTATGGGATCATTTGTATGATACTGATTATGTGGATGTGATTCTGATCCAATGCTACTCTGGATGGCGACCACAAGAATTGGGTCTAATTGAATTAAAAAATGTAGATCTGGAAAATTGGTTTTTTATCGGCGGTATGAAGACTGACGCAGGTAAAGATCGCTTGGTTCCAATCCATCCACGGATTCGTGATCTAGTCAAGCATCGATACCAGGAAGCAATAAATCTTGGAAGTGATTATTTAATCAACTGCACTGATACAAAAACACACCGAAGTAGCTTAAAAATGACGTATGATAAATATAGACATCGATTCGAAAAGATTGTTAAGAAATTAGAGCTCAATCCAGATCACAGAGCTCATGATCCAAGGATTCAGTTTTCCACGATGGCAAAAAGAGATAAAGTAGATGAATATGCATTAAAATATATGATGGGTCACAAGATCAACTATATCACAGAAGCTACTTACACAAAACGAAAACCAGAGTGGCTAATGGCCGAGATCATGAAAATAAAATAAAACGAAGAAAAAAAGAGAGTCAAAATTAATTGGCTCTCTCTTCTTATTCACATTTTTGAGTGTAGAGATGTGGTATAGAGATAGTGTAGAGATAATATAGAGATTGTCTACATTTCACTACTTTTTACCACTTCTAACACCCTCAAAAAACCGCTTAAATACGTGGTTTCCTAGAATTTACCTGCTTTAGCAGCTTCTTCAATGTAAGCTTAAAAGTACGGGTTTATGCGGTTTGTTTGGTGTGGTTATAGTAATAATGTAGAAATAGTTTAATTCCTACAGCGTTTATTTTTGGATTTCGGGTTTGTTTTAAGGACTTTGTTCCCTTTTATATTTTTCATGATAAACTATCTATGATCGGTAGTCAATTATGAAATTGCCTTCTTAAATTTCTTCCATCCGGCATTGTCTTTCCCTGCCCATGGATCCGGACAATCTTTTCCGTTTACATCCCAATGTCTGATCACGTGGTCCGCTGGAATATGATATTTCTTCATATAATATTTTGTTAATGTAACGACATCTTTATAAACATTATCTGGAACCTTACCAACGCAGTTACACATTTCAATGCTTAAGCTGTTGGCATTAGTACATCTCTTATAATATTTACCTGCTCCATTTTTCTGAGTATATAGCCCTCCGACTGCCCATGCTACACGCTTTAAGGATACAGACTTATAGCATGTACCGCTTCCATCAACAAAACAATGTGCTGAGGCGTGACGATTTTTACCTTGAAAATACTTACAGTTATTCATTGCTGTGTCTCCTTTATTTCCAGTGTAGTGAATAACGATGTATTTCATGTCTGAGAGTTTTCTTTTTCCGCCGTAGTTTGATGGATCTGCAAATTTGTTTACGAATTTCATATTCTTATACCTCCTGTTTTTCTTCTTTTATAATATTGGCTGTTGTTTCCTGTTGTGGTAATTCCTCTGTCATATCTTCTAAAAATTTTTGTATGTAATTTCTCACTCTTGCTGGTACTGGTAATCCACATAATGCTGCATTCTTCAAAATGCTGACTGCTTCATACAATCCATCCATAATAGCAAAGAACTCTGATAGTCCAAGCTTTTCTACACCAAGAAACTGTACATACTGTTGAGGCACAAGGCCCAATACGTTAATGTGTGCAATCATATCGATTCCCATTAAAAAGCAAATTGAAATCAGCATCGCCACCTTTCTAATTGCTCCGTCAATTCCAACACAGCTGTTAAATTTATGTTCTTTGATTGCTCTGCATGATCCTAAGATTGTATCTAAACATACTTCGATCATTACGATTCTGAAGAACATATTGTTGCTTAGTAACATAATAAATTCTCTCATCATTTTAATTTTCCTTTCTTCTTATTAAATTTGGGTATAAAAATAAGACCTCTGTGGGTCTTGCTCTGATTCTCATATTTGCTTGTCTCCTTTCTTGACTTTATTGTAAAAAATTGTTATAATTCTAAGGAAGTTTTTTCATACTTGATGTATAAAACCCCTATACATCGAATTTCTTCAAAAGGACGTTTTTTGAACGTCCTTTTTGCTATATAATTAGGTAATTTTTTGCATTATAAAAGGCGCTCTTTCGAACGCCTTATTCCTGTATTAATTTTGGACTTTTTTGTATTCCTTTTCCATTAAAGCCGCTAAGATCATTTTTCTCTAACTCAAAAATCATTTCTTGTTCATATAAATTTTCTCTCAAATCATTAAATGTAAAATGTATATAAATTTCATTACTATCTTCTTTTCCTTTGTTATACTTATAATTTATGGATTTTTTTAACTCCTCCCCTTTTTCAATTGCTGTTGCCATATAAGTCTCATTGCATTTTATATTTACTGCACTATTCAGCCCAACATTTTTAACAATAACTACAGCCTGTTGCTTTTCGCATTCTTTAGAATCCTTAGCTACTTTTCTGTTTTCCACCCATATTCCATCTTTTTCATTTAAAGCTCCGATATTATTAACTTTTAATGTTAAATACGGACGAATTTCATCCATTTTATCATTTTTTCTATCTTCGTCTGATTTTTTTAATGTAATATAAACCCCTAAAAATGTTATCATGCCACCAATTATTGCTCCAAGGAATGATCCTGTAAATCCTAGCCATTCTGGAATACTTATGATTTTATATCTAATTGAGATACTTATAATCCCAAGTACTAATAACACTACTATTATAACCAAACATTTATGATTTTTAACAATCTTTTTTATATTTTCCATTTTCGTTCTATCCTATACAAATTCCGCCACCAACAATCCTACAATTAGTCATGCTACATCCATTTATCTGTAATTTTTCTTCAGTAACTTCTACTTTATTGCCAAATACATTACACTTCATTCGTATATTCATAGTATTTCCGCTCACTTTCAAATCAAGAAAAATTTTTCTTACTTCCAAATTGATTACTAGGTGTCCAGGAGAATATCTTATATCCCACAAACCCTTATCTAAAAGTGCCTTCCATTCATTATCTTGCACAACGGCAATAAGCTGCATATTCTGATCAAAAAATACAGCATTCAGAAGAGCTCGCCCATTTTTATCAATATTAAAATACAATATACGAACACCTAATACAGTTAAGATATTTTGTGTTTTTGATATTTCAGCTCCGCCAAGTTTTACAACGATATCATCAAATTTTCTTAACATTATTTTATTTTGTACTAGTCCAGTTTTTTTATTGATAGGATTCTTCTTATCTTCAATAACCTTTTCTTTGTAGTAAGCACCTACTGTAGCTTCTCTGTGACAATTAGGACATAATGCTACTAAATTTTTAGCTTCATGCTTTTTCACCTTGCTCCATGGTTCTATGTGATGGTATTCAATAATCGGGCATCCACATTTTACACATCCAAAATATGCTTCCTGTCTTACTTTACGTTTCATAGCTTCTGGAATCGGTGGTCTATTTGACATTATTTTTCCTCCTGTATCATTGAAATTGTTGTTCAAACCAATCCATATCTACAGGTGTAGCATATCCAATCCAATGCTCTGTTCCATCATAAATCGCAAAGACACAAAAATCACTGTCTATTTCAACAAAGCCACCATACTTGTTACAGTATTCTATCGTTTGTTCTATGTATTTATCTTTTTCATACATTTTTTGTTCGAATCTGATACGTTTCATACCTGCATTTCTTTCTTGATCTGATAACATTGTATTTACTTTTATTTTTACAAATGATACAATAGGTCTAAGAAATAACATATTGTATCAATAACCCAGTAATAGGTTGCAGCCTGAATCTGGGTTATTTTTATTTTACTAGGTTATATACAAATAATCAATGTAAAAAAATAAGACCTATCGGGTCTTTTCTGTCTTTCTAATTAACTAAAGCCTTCTTTAGTTAATTAATTGTATGCTGTTCCGTGCACACAAAACTCTTCTTATAGGTTTCGGATGGAACATATAATTTGATTCCACTGCAATTTATAAATTCAGCAAAAGACGGAATTATAGGTGATGTTTTAGTGGTTCTCAAGTCAATATGTGCGTAATCTGAACCATCTGCAATAGAGAAATAACAATTTTCAAATCGCAAATGTTCCCCACGTTTAATTGAAGTAAAAATATTATCGGGATTATCATGCGATTGAAATACCATGTGATTTGCGTGATTTGTATTAGTACATTTGATTATACAGTTGATAAATTCGCCAAATTCCAGCATTGAGTATCCAGTCCCAATACAAGCAGTTGCTACAGTTCCATCTTCTATCGTATCGGGTCTGCCTCCCCAGTTGAATACACAATTCTCAAAATGCCAATCACATTCGTCAGTTGAACCCGTAGTCTCAATATGCATACAATATCTCGTGTTTTTCGATTCAAATGTGAATCCTTTGATATAAACTCCTTTCGAATTTGTAGGTATATGAAATAAGCACTTGTTAACGCAATTTGCGTCAGTTACAGGTTTTGTATATCCATCAGCTCCATCCCACTTAAGGGTACACAAATCAGGTTTTAAGATATTTTCGCTCCGATAAGTAACGTAAGGTTTACACACTACTCCTTGATAGCTATTCCCATTTTCACCAGAATATTTTTCTTGTAAATCTGTGTATGTTCCTTGCTTTACAATTATTTCATACTTGTTGGTTTCTGATGAATCAGTTATTGTTTCATTCGCCTTATATATCGTTGCATATGGGTTTTCTTTCGTACCATCACCGGTAGCATCATTGCCACTTGTGGCAACAAAAACATAGTTGACGTTTTTTTCTTGCTTTATAGCTTTGAATACACTTTCTTTTATAGTAAAAGTTTTTCTACTTTTTACATACAAAAGTAAGGTATTTTGCTTATTATATACTTGACTCCACTCTTTATTATACTGCTCAAATAGATACTGTCCATTGTATTCAGGCATTATATCACTCGTATATCCATTGCCGCGTGTAGAATAAGATATATTTGAATTATTTTCGGTTTTTAAACGAATTGTAACAACTCCATTTGCGTAATTCTGAGGAAATTCAAACACAAGTTCTGACAAATCGGTAGTGACAGGTTTAGAATCAAAGCAGACAACGGTATCGTCTTTTAAAATACTACAGATTAAGTTATCACTTGCAGAAGCTTTAATTTTTGTTGATATAGATATTATCGGAGCATCAGTTTTGACTCGTACACCAAATCCAGGGGAAATAACACCGCCATTGTTGTAATCAATGGAAGAGTTTTTTATGGTTGAACCGTTGTCTATGTTTTCATGCTCAAATCGGTTGTTGTTTACATCTTGATAGTTCCCTAAATCTTCCTTTAGTGAATCAATTTCTTGTCCAACCACTTCTCCATCTGCTGCCTTGCCTGCTATAGTTAACGTCTTATCTGTTTCCACTGCCACACTGTTATAAACTCCACCAGACACCCAAGAACTGCCATTCCAGTAATACCAGTCTCCTTTTGTATATCCAGATTCATCTCCTGTATAGACGTAGATTCTTGTCCGATCTGTCATGCTAGATACAGTACTTGCAGCATATGGGGCTCCCAGTTTTTCCGATATTGCTTGCTTAAGATTCATACGATCATTCCAAGCTACCTGATCAGCTGTCGTTGCCGGAAAAATCTGTTCACCTGCTTTGTTTTTTAGTATTCCATTCTTTCCCATTATCGTTCTCCCTCCTAGTTATATCCAATCTGATAACAGTAGTAATAGCAAGTATTATGAGTCTCATTCGCAGGACGTGTTTGAGCAAAAAGTTGATTTCCATTATTCACGAGACTATAAGACGTATCACTGTCACTATCCACTGGCATTATGTTGATTTTATCGTTACCGTCCGCAAGACCATTTGCAATAATACATCCTGTTCTATCGTCCCCATAATTTGCTCCAGCTACAGCCCACAGTAACACCGTATTAAATGCTTTATCGAAATACACTCCATTTTCGCCACTTTTTTTCTGATAATTAACATGTAATACTTTACTTGCTAACTGATCCCATGTCATATCTGCCGTTGCTCCATTGCCAATAGCGGTGGCAAGTTTATTTTTTCCGTTACTGGCATTTTGAAAAACCTCCTGAATTTTCCCATTGATCTTTTCGCTACTCCATGTAGACGCTACTGATATCTCAGTATCATCAATCGTGTATACTGGAAGATCTGCTGACTCTCCTTCTTCTACAGTCATATATGGCGTATTATCCAAATGCTCTTGCATTTCTTTGTTTTCTTTTATAACCGCAGCAACCGAGTCAGGATGCCCAGTCGCATCTTTATAACATTGCTCAATGCTGTCATGGATGCTTTGCCTTACATCTCGTCCGAGCTTCTTGTGTAACAGATTATCCAGTAATTCCTGTATTTTCGCCATTATTGCTTACCTCCTGCATCTGAATTGTCTTAACTGTTCCTGTTTTATCACAAAAATAAAGAACTCCATCCTCGACATATAATTTTCCATCTGATTCTTCTGGATAATTATCTGTAGAATGAAATCCTATTGTTTTCCCTACTTGCATTGTCCCCTCATTCGATATGTAAGGGACGTTTCCATACTTATTACCTACTGTTCTATTTCCAATGCTTTCTTTTATTTCTTCTGCTGTTTTTGTTGCATTTTTTGCTGCATCAGCTGCAGCTGTTGCGTTTTTTTCTGCAACTGCTGCCTTTGCTACTACTCCGTTTGCTGTCGCTTCGGCATTTTTTATCCCACTATTGTACGTGTTTTGATTTTCTACTAACGTTTTCAACGTTGATCCCAATGTTACCTTGCAATCATCCACCACCTTTAAATTCTTGCTTATCTTACTTACCTGCATGTATGAATTTATTCCATGTGGCTTCGATATAACTGGAATCTTGTCTCCTATATCTATTTTCTTAACATCGTATCCCAGATCTTTTAAATCTATTGCTGTTAATTCTATTGTGATCGACAAATTGACCAGATCCTTTATATCTTCTTTTGCCTTTTCCAATAACTGCAATGGACTTTCTAAATCTGAATATGACACTGTTCCAAAGATTTTTCCAAAATTTTCGACCGCTACCTGATCATAAATATAATCCACATCATTGTTTACACTTGCAATCGTTATTGGTTTTCCTGTTGCACTATTTGTAGCTCCAAGTGGGATAATACATGTTTTTATATCATCCGCTTTTATATATTGTGTAATGTCTAATATGTTTTTGCCAAACGAAACGGGCTGTCCTTCTGCATCATCATATTCTTGTAAATAATCTATGTAATATCCATCTTCTTCTTTTCTTGTTCTGATATATCCGGCATATACATTTATTAATTTTTCGGCAATCGCTGTTCTTGTATCTTTATAATCACTTTCATCATATCGCATCTTATCTCCAGTTACTGTTATCTTTCCAATTTTAAATTGTTTTTCTTCTTCCACCTGCCCATTGTGATTTTCAATATATAGCCTAAAGAGTTGCTCTGGTGTATATTCTCCTTTGTATGGACGTTGGACAGAATCGAGTAAATATGCCATATTTCCTTCACATGTTATTGTTTTCTCTCCTTCAAAATCAATCTCTTCATTTAACACACGAGAACAAAATATCTCTTTCTCATTCCCTTGTGTATCAAAATCTATTATTTTGATCACTGTTTTTAATTTTTTAAATGAATCATAAAACTGATTATCTGAATAGATTACAAATGAGAATGATCCATTTTTATTTAGCTCTGTATCAAGCTTAGGATCAGCGATCTGCCGTGTTTTATCCCATGGATGATACAAATATTTATCTCCAATTTTAACTTTATACATGCTACAAGCTACCTCCACGATAATCTACCGAAACTATTCCATTTCCTTTGAATACAAGAACATTATCTCCTTCTCCTAATAGCAGATCTGGAGACTGACTTTTTCCTTTTAGCAGATTATACGTTGTGCCATTATAACTTACTGTCATTTCTTCGCTGCACTCAAAGACCGGTATCACTCTCATTGCTCTTCCTGGTATAACGAGCTCTAACGTTCCATTTACCTGTAGATTTCCATATTCTCTTATGATTCCTGTTTCAAAATTAAATTCATCCCATAACCAATCCTCTAATGATGAATTTAGTTCTAACTTATAAGGATCACGATTTATTGTAATCTCAACGCTACTGTAGTGCTTATTTATCTTTTCTGTACTAACAGAAATTCTTCCTTCGTAGTAAAAAGAGTCATTCCCTAATATCACTTTCATTCGTCTTCCGTGTAACTTGTTTTGTAACTCGCTTGCACGTGCAATCCATAAATCATAGTTTCCATCTTTAAAATCAAATGTGATTTTCATTGTTGTGTTTTTATAAGTCGGGAACCCTGTGAGGGCATCCGTAAGATCTAAGTCTCCGTTACGCCCTGGTATTTCCTTAAATTTCTCATCTACTTCGGCAGATCCTGGATCAATTGATAACGCCTGTAATCCAAAATCTTCATACATACTGTAATCGCCTATTTTTACATCGAACATTATCAATTTCTCCTTTCTGCTCTTGTCTGTTCTTCTCCAAGATTTCTGTTCACGTATGGTGTTATTTGCTTTCCAACAGTCTTTCCGTCAAGATCAACCGTTGTATGAATCTCTGCGTTCACTTCAACTGGTTTATTATCCTGCACGATCACAACAGGTTTGTCCCCTCCTGGCCCGTTATAATTTGGTGTATCCGGCTTTGGATATTCTACAGATTCTACTTTTTTACGCATTGCTGCAATTGATACATCTATATCTTTTTCTATTTTTGTTGTTACTTCTGGCATGTACTTAGTAAACGCTGCTGCAAGTCCTAAAGGCATGTATTTACCAACCTTATCTCTAGCAACTCTTGATGGAGAGTTAATCTTTAATTTCTTTCTCATACTTTTTATAAGCTGATCACACATAGAATTTACAGCTTTGGTCATTCCTTTTGTCTGGGACTTCATCCCTGAAATGAACCCTTTCATCGTATTCTGACCAATCTGATTTATTTTTTTACTCAGATCATTTAGTCTTCCTGTCAGTTCAGTCTCATAAGTGTTCTCCAAATTATTAAGATCACTTTGAAAGAAATCATTTCCAAAAGATTCTGACCCGTTGTAAATCTCATTCCATTTATTTATGTAGTCTTGATATTTATCCGGATCAAGTGACTGCAAATATTCCATATAATCATTTGCACTTGCGACATCCATTCCAAGAATCTGCTGCATAAGAGTATCTGGGATTTTACCTTTTAATGCTTTGATGCGATTCTGATAATTTTTGATCGCTTCTAAATCTCCATCCAGATCATATAATGATCCTGTACTTCTCAGTTTTGAGATCATGTCACTTCTTTGCTGGATCAATGAGTTATATTTTTCCTGATAAGCCGCAGATAACTCTTCTATCTCTTTTTCTGCTTGCAAAATGATCTGCTGCCCTTGCTGTTTAACTGCATTACTATAAGCTGTGATCATAGATTTTCCAAGCTGTGAATACGTATCTGCCACTGCTTTTTTCTTATCTTTAACTTGTTTTAACTGCTTTTCTAAAGATTTTGTGCTTTTTTTCTCTTTTTTAGCCTTCTTGATCTTTTTGTTTAGATCTTTTATTTTTTTATCATATTGATCCGTGTCCTTATTCTTTCCAGATTTGATCTCCTTGTTGATCAGATTCTTTCCAGCTGTTGTCGCTTTTGAAACTTGAGTATCTATTGCAGACGACAAACCGTCTGTAAATGTCTTTCCTATATCTTCAAAGTTTCCTTTTTTGCTTGCATTCTTTGCAGATGATACCGCTGTGTTACACAAGCTTTCCATCGTCTTTTTAAGATTCTTTTGCTCTGTATCAATTCCGGCTATAATACCAGTTACAATATGTTTTCCAATTTCTTTTTTGAATACTCTAGAAGGCGATTTGATTCCTAATGCTTTCTTAGCCGCCTTTAAGGCACTACTTGCAAGTCCTTGCATTTTGCTTAATAAAGATCCAGCCATCGCACCAACACCGCCAATGATACCTTTTACGATGTTTGATCCAACGCTTCCCCAGTTAATTCCTTTGAATGCACTTACGGCTTTTGTTCCCAGACTCTTAGCAGCACTTCCCATTCTGCCTAATAAACTAAGTAGTCCGAATATAAGTTTTGATATAACAGTCTTTCCTAAGCTAAGCCAATTTACATTAGATATTGTTGTAAAAATCTTCTGTCCGATTGATCGTGCAACACTTCCTGCACTTCCGCCCATTCCTCTGATTCCAGAAACTAACTTCTGAATCAGCATTTTGCCAAGATTTACCCAATCGGTTTTTACCAACTGATTCCAGATAAACTTAACTATGTTCTGTGCAGCTGATATTACACTGCCCCCTGAACTTTTTAAGCCACTTGCTAACGTTTTTATGATATTAGCTCCTGCACTAAGCAAGTTAATATGCATAAATACATTGTAAATAGCAAGTACGATCTGCGGTAAAGCAGCAATCAACTGCGGAATTGCCTGAACAATTCCAATAACAAGATTTGCAATGATTTTTACACCTGCAGCAATCAATTGCAGCAATCCTGTGTCTATTGCAGCACAGAATGAATTGATGATCTGTGGCACATACTCAATCAATAAAGGGATCGAATTAATCAGTCCTTGTGCTAATGAAGTGATCATCTGGATTCCAACAGTGATCAACTGTGGCAATGCAGAAATTAAACCAAGAGCAAATTGAGCTAAGGCTTCAATTGCTTTAGGTATAAGTTCTGGTGCTGCTTGTGATATTGCGTTTCCTATCTGCGTTATGATCTGCACTCCATAACTGATCATCTGTGGTAATGCCTGCATGATTCCAGACCCAAGTGCAAGTATTGCCGTTCCTGCTGCAGTAATAAGTTGAGGTGATGCAGAGCTTATTGAACCTGCCAATGACATAATAACCTGACCACCTACAGATAAGAAATCAGGTATCCCTTCTGTTATACCTAAGAGAATGCTGGTGATCATTTCAGCTCCAACCTGGACACCTTGTTGCATCTCACTTTTCATATCATCACATAATGTACTAAAAAGTTCCGGGATTGTAACTGCCAAACGTGGAATGATCTCTCCAAGATTCTTTCCGATGTTCTCCATCATTACTGCTATGGAATCTGCAAGTTCTTCCGCTGATCCTGAACCATTTAAGAAATTATCATATGCAGCCTTTGCACTGTTCATTGATCCCTCGATCGTTGTTGCTGCTTCCTTAGATGTCGTTCCTGTAATACCTAACTCTTTTTGAATGACATGGATCGCATTATATACATCTGCAAGATTGTTGATATCATACTTAACACCTGATATCTTTGATGCATCTGCAAGCAATCTTTCCATTTCTGTCTTGGTTCCGCCATATCCAAGTTTTAAGTTATCCAACATTGTATAGTTCTGCTTCGCAAATCCCTGATAAGCGTTTTGGATATCCACCATATTGGTTCCCATCTTATTCGCATTATCAGACATATCAATCATAGCCATATCAGCTACTTTTGCCGCTTTATCAGTATTCTTTGCACAACTCTGTAATAACGATGCAGAGAAACTTGTTACATTCTGCATATACTCATTTGCGGACATTCCAGCAGTCTTATAAGCTTTGTTTGCATTAGCTATGACTGTTTTAGAACTTTTCTTAAATAAAGTCTCAACACCACCAACATTCTGTTCTAGTTTTGATACAGAATCTAATGATTGTTTTGTCATAGCACCCACACCAGCAACTGCTCCTGCTGTTATAGCAAGACCTTTCTTCGCAGCACTGCTTATCTTGGACACTCCGGCATTAAATCCGGATTCATCAATTTTTGTATCAAATTTTAAAGAGCCATCGTAACCCATGTATATTCTCCTTTCGAATATGCACGGCTCAATGGCTCACTTATGCACTAATTTTTAATTTTTATTTCTACCTCGTTCCCACATTTCTTACACTTCAAGAACACATTATTGCTTTGAGCTGTGTTGTCATAGATCAGTAAGTGTGCACCGCAATGTGGGCATGAGTACCATTTTCTTTCAAATGGGATCTCTTTTATCTTCATAATCATTAAAACATCATATTTCCAAAAGCATCTCCGATCTCCTCACTTGTGACCTCATAGTCAATGATCGCTATCTGCTTTTGAATCTTCCTGATCCTTTCTCTTTCTTCTTTATCTTTTATCTGGTTAAGATCAATACTTCTATAACCCATTCTTTTCTTTAGCTCACAATCTTCATTCATGCCATCAATCAGCATCTGGAACTTCCACCAGTGCATATATGGTATTTCTGTCAGATCGATACCATAACACTCCAAAAATCCGGATATGATATATGGTGCATCCTGATTGTATGAGATCACTTGGTTATGTTTCGTATCTTCTTCGTTGTTATCTTCTTCTCCCTCTGATACCTTAGTTCCCTTGTAATTTATTACAAAATCCGTCAATGCCTGCAAACATCCCTCAAAGTCAGGACCGGGATCATCAAGAAACCAACATGCAAGCAATTGCTTCTTCTCTGCTTCCTCAACCTCTTCATCCTTCAGCAGATCCATGAGTTTTATATACTCACGAAAATCTGTTACAATTCTGACCTTCTTTCCATTCGCAATCACATAATCAGGGAGCGGCTCGTATAAGGGATTCATCGGTTTTTACCACCATTATATGTGTTAAAATTCTTTTTCCTTTTCTTCCTTCTCTGTTCCCTGTTCTGATCTCTGTTTGGCATATATTTACCGCTTAACTGTAATCTTCTTGCATTTGCTTTTTTAACGGCTACCTGCATAAATCCAAGGAACGAATCCCAAACTTCATCACAGTTTCTCATATTTTTCTTTCCACTAAAGATTTTTTCTCCTGTACCTTCTCCGAAAATACGATCAAATGCATTGTAATAAATCTCGCAGTATCTCTTGATAAATTCTGGCATTTTTCCTGTCTTATCAATGTTTCTTCCATCTTCATCCATCTGTTCAAATGTTTTCATCGTTTTTTCAAACACGTCTGCATCTTCAAGATCTAATTCTAATTCAAGACCGTTGATCTTCCATATTCTTTCGTTCTTATCATTCTGGCTCATGGCTCAATCTCCTTTTTATTTTCAATATCTTCTTCTGCTGCCTGTTCAATGTCGACAGCTACATTAGGGTGTAGCTGTCTCACTGAATGTACAAGTCTTTCCGTCTGCGGATACTTTCGCATATCCCTTTACAATATCGTCCTTCACAGAAAAACTTCCTGAATACTGTAATGCATCTGTTCCATCTCCAGAACTGTCTGGAAGAATGGAATATGTTCTCTTTCGTGCTACAAACTCATCATCTTTCGTTGTTTCTCCCTTATCGAACAAATCAACCACAACGATATCTCTCATTTCTCCGGTCAGTTCATCATCCTGAACTTTTGCAAGATCCGCAAGAACTGGATCATTTTTATGATGATCGAATCCATATTCTAAAGTTGTTCCGTATCCTGTTACGTCAGAATCCTGACTGTCTTTGTCCACGTACTGTCTTTCGTATGTGATCGGGTTCTTTCCATCTGTTAACGTTGTAAAGTGTTCCATTCTGTTGTACGTTGTAACTTCACCATCACTAACTGGAACACCATAGAACGCAACCCTCTGGCTACGTCTTACTAATTTAGCCTTTTCCATTTGTCTTATACCTCCTGTATATAAAGAAGGCGGCATTCTATACGATACTGGGCATGTTCACCCTCTGCATCATACAGATAGCCGCTGTTTAGTGTTTGTAATTCATATGGATGCTGTTTCTCATTTTTGAGTTCCGGCATCTCTCCTTTATCCGTCTGCTGCTCCATCCATTCCTCAAACGCCTGATAGAATCCACTGTTTTCAATATTGATCCTTGCATCTTCGTCATACTGCTCCTTGCTGGTAAAAGCAAATTGAAACTGTTTCTTTTTGCCACCATCAACGTATTTTTGCAACACAGGATCGCACGGAAGCGGATCAACAGAATAGCTCATATCTTCCGACAAGTGATCCACGTTTACCCTGTAGTCATCCAGGAACGGACAGGTTAATATGAACGATCGAATGGAATCTATGATATTAGCCTCCTGCATATTTCTGTGCCCCTTTCAAGATGCTGTCTCTATGTCGGTTCTTCATGCGTTCAAACCAACGTGACTTTTCTTTATGCTCATAATACTGTCTGCGTGCATATGGCGTGATCTGGTTGATCTCTCCTGATCCGATTACTGTTCCCAGTGTCGCAGACTTGATCAAAGCTCCTGACAGTCTCGGTGTCTCTGGATTCATCCTTCTGATACATTCTGAATCGACAAACTCCTGAGCTTCTCCAAAGCTTGCACTCTTTTGTCCAGAAAATCCATGATTCCATTCCATCTTAGCTGTCACGGATCCATTTGCTGTTTTTACTGTGTAAATACTGCCTCTTGGTGTTTTGATCACAATATTTCTTTTTTGTGCCATTTACACACCACCTACCTTTATGTGTGGGTTAGCTCCATATGTGTTGTAATTTGCAGATGTGACTTTACAGCATTCTGTTCCTTTTAGGTCCTTAGCTGTTGTTATATCAATATCACAGATTCCTTTTACAAGATAATCATCTTTTTTTATATTTATCGTAGTATCAGGTATTCTGATCACAAACGTGTCAGCTCTTTTCAATCCTTCGGATGTAATTGCAGAAGATTCTGCTTCATGCCACCATGCATCCTTGACATATGTTCTTTCCCAGATGTCTAATCGTTTTTCGCTATCATATTGACGGCTATAAACTGTTACAGCACTGTTTGTTATCATCACAACACCTCACTTTTCTTGACAGCCATCCTGTTGGCAATAAATACATTTTTACTGCTTCATATGCTTTTTTCTGCATCAACTCTTCCAATGTCTGACCATCTGTCTGTTCGTTCACATAAGTAACGCTATAACCATCGGTTGATTCAGATTTAATTTGCATACCATTATTAGATTCCTGTTTCCTTCTGTAAGATGCATATACCTCTGCACCTGCACATACAGCATCTCTTATCATATCAAAATCTGATGCAAAGATATCTCCACGGATGTAGGTCAGATTGCGAATATACGCTTCTGACCATCGTTCCGCTTTGATAAATTCTTCTTCTGGAAGTGATCCTGCATACTCTTCTTTGTAATATTGATAAGTTACATACATAGATCACACCTTCTTTCCTTTATTCTCCTACTTTCAGAATTGAGAATGGACATCTCTTTGTTTTATCAGTTTTCAGAGCATTGATCGGATTTGGAATTTCCCATCCAAGTCTCATGACTGCACGAAGTGCAACCATGTCATTCTGCATTAAGTTATATGCAATTGTTCCATCTGTGTTCTGTACAACACCTTCTGTGAAGAGTTTGAACGTGATATCCTGACGAATTGAATAAACCAACTGACTAAAATCTCCAGAGATCATTAATGCCTTCGATTTATCAAAAGCTCCATTGTTTGGGAAATTCATCGGAGATCCATCTAAACTATAAGATGTTGCTCCCTGCATATCTGATTTAAAAATCGGATTTCCATCCGCATCTTTTAACCCTCTTAATTTTGCTCTCATAGAGATATCCGCCATATGACCGTTTACAAAATATCCACTGTCTTCAACTTTGGCGATCACACCTTCTTCTGCCATGATCTTATCATACAGATTGTCGCTTGCTCCAAGTGTTACAACAGATTGCGCTTTTGTTGCTGTTGTAACTACTCCATCTCTCCATGTCGATGGCTTGTCCACATCGAACAAGATTGCACCATCAATTACTTTACCAAAAGCTTCTGTAACTCTTGGCTTAACTTCTGCCCAGATATCATACTCTGCATCATCTAATACAGCTTCTGGAATAGGCACGATCACCGCAATTTCTTCTGCTGTGATAAATTTCTTATCCCATGCCTGTTTAGTAGTTTTCTTCTGTCCAGTGTCACCATTTACAAAATAAGCAATTGGTAACATATCCAGTACTGGCATTTTGTACTGTCTACTTGTCATATTAGCTAATTTACGCCCTCTTGAAAGCACTGCTGACTGTGTGATCGTTCCCTGAATAATCTCATTCGCTTCCTGCGTTGGAATCAAAGACTCTGCTCCACTGCGATCGATCACATTTGCATCTATCTCGAATAATCTTAAGTTCATTCGTTCCTTAAACATTTCATACCTCCATTATCTTCTTGCTGCAGATCGAATTGCATCATTAATCGTAGCATTTACATTTTCCACGGATCCGTTCGATGCATTTCCTGTTGATGTTGAAACTCGATACCCTGATCCTGATGTGAATCTTGGATTCTCTTTCAGATACTTATCTGCTGCCTTTTCAAAACTTGTTTTTTCATCTGTCATTTTAGAAACTTTGTATAACACATAGTCAAGATCATCTGTTTTTACTCCTTTTGAAGCTAAAAACTTCTCATTTTTCATCTGCTGCACTTCGTTCCTTGCATCTGCAAGATCCTGCTGCATTTGAGTTACATTGGGCTGATTCTTTTTCTGCTGTGCTTTATAATCAGCAATTGCCTGTGTAACCTGATCCTCTGACATACCTTGCTGCTGAAAATATGATTTTAAAGCCGATCTTTCTGCACGCTCTGCTCTCGCTTGTGCAATCTCTTCTGCCTGTGCATAACTAAATGTTGCCTGATTTCCTGTTTCTCCGGCGTTTCCATGGTTACCGTTACCATTCCCGGCATTATTTCCACCCTGTCCATTAGAGCCAGCTCCTGTGCCGTCCTCAAAGAGCTGTAAATACATTCTTTTTCTCATGTTTTCCCTCCATATATGAGTGTTATTACCAATGCTTTTTATGTCTTCATGTTTTGGACATAATAAAAACACCCTTTCGGATGCTTAAATAAATTGTATGCAGTTGTATTCTTGATTGATATCAGAAAGTCCCAAGAACCACGAATCTACTAATAATTTTCCTTTGTCGGATAATTCTTGCCATTTGATCATAGTAAGACCGCTATCTGCTTCTGATTCAATCTTATCATCTGTTAGATCGTTCAGTGAATTAATCAAATTGCATGTCAATGCTGATATCGCTGTACACGCCCGATCAATTCCATCATTCTCTTTTCTACAAGCATGACCTTTCATTTCTATCCCATTCTGTCTTATGCTTATAGTTATCACAACATCACTTCCTTTTCTGTCCGGTCGTTCCCTGCCGGTGGGAGATTTCTTGGATCACCTCCTAATGAATAATGTAATAGGTTATTGTGCTTACAATCATTGTCCTTTCTCCTTTCTTAAAAATGGGTATAAAAATACCACTAGCCATAAAAATAACTAGCGGTATTAATACCAAGCGACAAGATCTTCTTCTTGAAATTTATTATTTGTCAAATATTCTTCGATTCTTCTAAATGCATGGGCCGGATAATTACTTCCGTATTCAGGCAAAAGCTTTTCAATGCTTCGTTCTCTTGATATTCTATCTACAGCAATGATTCCATATTCCTTTGAACTTTCCGGATAGTATTTATATTTTACTGATATTTCTGTGATTTCCAACAACTCAAGTCTCAACATTTCTTCCACCTCCTATAAATTATTTTCTTTCAAAAATTTATTTAACGCCTTTTGATAATTGTACTTTCTTTCTGTAATTTCATGAGCTTCATCATATTTCAAATGTAATTTTTTCATTAATTCATACTCTAAACGTTCATGCTTTAGCATTATCAGGTCGTGTTTCTGAATATTTTTTCCCTCTCTCAATCTTCTAAATGATTCAGCCATATAATAATCCGGGTCAAATTTCCTTTTCCCACCACTTAATTCATATTCATTTATAAAAACATGATCATATATCTTACTTATGCTCTTTTTAGAAATTCCGGTATTTTTTGAAATGCGATCAACAATAGTGCCTTTTTGGCTATTGCGCATTGATTCATAATATCTGTTAGCATGCGCATCTCTTCTGGTATATAATGGGTCATTTTTATCTGTAAGTGCCCCATTTATCGCTCCTGATTTTATTATATCATTCCCTGTGCTCTTTGCAATAAATTTTCTAAAATCAGGTGCTACTCTTCCTCTCATATCTAGATAAATACGCTCTCGTTCTTGTCTAAATCCCATTTTTTTCGAAAATCTCGCATATTCATTTAATTGTCCTTGATATTTCATCTTATGTGCCAGAATCTCATCTTGATCAGCTTTCCCTTTTTGAAGTGCTCTTACCTTCTCACGTTGAGCCCTCATAGCTGTCTCCATTTGTCTTTGCCGCTGTTTTGCTTCATAAACCGTGTATTCTTTTCCTTGAAATTCTTTCGGCTTATTCTCTTCCTGATTTTTCTCTTCCAACCACTGATCAGTCCAGTTGCGTTCTGATATTCCTGGAAAAAACGGATAATACTCATGGTAGCAATTCGCACCTAGCAGCCCTGTAACTGTTCCGAGTCCACAAACTGATACAAGTTGTTCTTTTGTCCAGACCTTTCCCTGCCATACTGCATGTGTAGGACGTGCTCCTGCGTGCCATGCAACCTCAAAATATTCTGTTCCTAGCTTTTTTGCATTATAATCTGTAATCTTTCCTGTAATCTGACTCAGCCCTGTCATAACTGCACGTCTTGCTGCAACATCTACTCTATTATGCCAACCTGATGCATAGTCTATTGTTCTTAATCCACTGTTGGTCAATTGTGTTACAGTTCTTCTCAAAACACTGTTATAATTGAACGCTCCAGAAACAATATCGAAACATGCACGATCAAGATGTTCTGTATATACCTGTGATAACGGAGTCATAGTCTTTTTTCCATTGATATCTAAATAAAATCCAAGCGACCTAGTTATATTTTCAAGATCTTCCAACGACTGTTGCGCTATCCCATTAATCGCTTGATTTAGATGCTTATTTTTTTCAAATGGTATGTACTCTGCATTTACCTGTTCATACAGATCTTTGTTTCGAACATATTCCCAGTTGATCACTTTGTCATATAGTTCAAACATTTCCGGATAGCTTTTATTCAATGTTGTTTTCAACATCTTCTCAATGTCTTCTGATGAATATCCTATGATCTTCAATCTATTGATCTGCCAATCTGCGGTACTTGTAACCTCTCCAGTTTTTACAATTCTCCTGACAATATCCTGAATAATCCTTTCCTCGAGTTCAACATAATGGGCTGCAATCTTATTTGCCATCCGATTTTTATATTCATTTTTCATTTTACTCCATCACCTGATTTTGCTCTGGAAGATTGTTTTTTGCCTGATCGATTGTTTCACCATACCATTTTGCTCTATATTCCTCTGGCCGCATGATTCCAGCACTCACATCCTGCATATCTTGTTTGCGCTCAGTTTCCTTATCTTCAATAATCGAATCATCAAAATCAATCGTAATATCAGAATCCGGATTCAACTGTTCTCCAATTACAATACCCAACCGGATAATAATCCTGATCAATTCTTTCAATGCATCTTCCAAGATAATCTCATGTTTTTTAATCATTCGATACATATCGGAGTTTTCAGATATGATTTCAGTTGCTGTTTTTACTCCAGATGAATCAAACTTATATCTTTTAGGTCCAAACCCACATTTTAACGACAAATAATTCAGATCATCGTTAATAGCTTTGCTGTGTTCCTCTGTCCTAAGATTCATATCAACGTCCTTGATCAATCCTTCTTGACTCTTATCATAATCTTCCGGCAAGCTGTAAAATATTCCATCATCCGGATCAAAAGCCGGTGTTCCGTCAATGTTATATAATAATTCTGGAGCAACAAATATTCTTTTTCTACCAAGTAAAAACTCGTTATAATAAGAATCATATTCTGTATCTAATTTTTTCAATACGTCAATTGCATTTGCAAATATAGCAATTCCCATCGGATTGTTCGCATCTTCATTATTTGTTATGTTTAGGCGATCAATTACAAATTGCGGTTCTAAACTTCCTGTGTTTGTTCTTTTGGCAAGATTCTTAAACGGTTTTAATTGTCTCCATTCTTCTTCCTTTAGTTCTGTACCTTCCTGGCTTCCACTCATACTCTTTAAAACCGTATTTTCTATCACATATTCATCATTCCGAATCAAATGGGACTGTATCTGGATGTATTTTTTTCGATTGACCGTATGTGGAAAAGTAAAAATACACTCCTGAACCTTTCCGTTATTCCAACTTACTGGAAATATATTGGGGCCTTCAACATAATTGATTTTTATAATTCCTGATCGAATGACTCCATCTTCTGTCACATCTTCCGAATCAAGATAAGGGATATACGCCACTGTACCAGTATATGCTTTACGTTCCTGGTAATCGTTGCCTTGAACCATAAATTGATTATTCTTTAAAATTTTGTGTACATAATTATTTGTATATTCGTCGTCTAAAGTAATCGTTACCCTTTCATTCAGTAACAGATCTGCAATGTCTTCTGAAAGCTTTTTTGCCATACCAATACTTTTGCGTTCGCATCTTTTGTATGTTCCGCGTCCTGTATAAATCTTATAAAAAGAAAAGTTTCGGACATTACCTTTATACCAGCTAATCCATTCTTGAATCTTCCGATAAAACGATGCATCGATTGTATCAATTCCTTTTCTTTTGAAATAATTAAATATATTCAATGTTCTGTTTCTCCTCTCCTGGATCTCTTGGAAGCCAGTATTTTATTTTATCCCATGCTCCCATAACAGCATAACGGATTGCATCCATGCAATGATCTGAAAGTTTTACTGGAACTTCTTTTCCTTTTTCGATTGATTTTTTATCATATTCATAAGTGCCAAATTCCTCATCTGCATATTTCTGATTTGGTGAAATGCTTAATACATCAAAGATCAACGATTTTTGTACTCTGCTGATTCCAAGTGCAACATCATTTTCTGCATCTCTCATCAATACTGAATACTGCAAATTCCTAGTTGCTCTTCGGATTTCTTCTGCTAAGCCTTTCGCAGATGGATCTAAGAAAATATAGAACACTCTGTTTTCATATTCTTCATGCAGTTCATCCAAAAGCTCAACAAGATCTTTTGCGTATTCGGATGGACTCTTTTGATATCCACTATCTCTACCACTATGATAGTATTCTGCCAGACCAGGAAACTTCCTTTGGTATGTATCTAATCCAAATGCCTGAAATGTCGTTGCGTTTTGTTGCCCATAGTCTCCACCAATATAAATACGATCATATTTCCTGTCTTTATCTGGTCGCGATCGATGGCGGTTTCCATACATATAATAAATAAGTTCATCTACACCAACAGATTCTCCTAGCCATACCCATCGGTACATTTTAAGATCAGACTCTTCCATTTCCTTTGCACTGTCTATCAGATCTTGTCCCAGCCATTCTGTCGGAACATCTCTGTAATCTGTATGGATATGGATACAATCTTTTCTCTTTTCCATCTTTTTGCACCATTTATTTATCGCTGCATTTGGATTTTTGGGAGGGTTATAAAGATAGATCATTTGGAATCCACCAGTATTTCCACGAACAAAAGTAGCTTCGATATTGCTAAGTTCATCTTCTCCTTCTCCATCGTCAAAGAACTCTGTTAACTCATCAAGAATAACTAACTTGATTGGCTGATCTTCATCAATAATACCTTTTGTATCATCAATTCCGTCAGAACCCGCAAAGTAAATTGTTGTTCCATACTTTTTGTATGTTATTTCCATTGGAGATTTCGTGATCGCAAACTTCTTTTTTGAAATCTGTAATCGATTAATGCCTCGAAGCATTTCCTTGTATACTGTCTTACGCAATTTATTATGATGCTTTCGGAGCACTACAACTGATCCATGTTTATCTGATACAATTTGATAATCTGCTTTAATTGCTGCATAACTTGATTTTGTACCAGCACGACCAGATGTAAGAATGATATGTTTAATTGTCTTGTTGTTGAATATCGGAAGGTATTTCGGTATCACTATATCCGATATCTTTAGGTGCGTCGTTGACAATTACAACACCATCCTCTCCATCATCATTGTCATTATTTCTGATCTGTTCTGTCTTAGCTCTGATCTGCTCAATCTTAGCTTTCTGTTCAACTGTAGCAATATCCATATGATCTGCAAGCCATTGCAAAGCTTTCATCTTATCAACCAGCTTAATACTCGCTCCGTCTTTTCCTTGCTTCACTTCCGTGATCAGCGTTCCATCAACATCTTCAGATTGTTTGAATTTCACAGTATTGACTTCTTTTTCGAGAACTTCTTTTTCTCCAGTTTCTTTGTTTTCTACCATTACTGGACCAAAAGCACCCATAACTTGAATATTTTCTCGCCCAAACGATACATAATCTGTTACATCCGCAAATGCAATGTCCATAAACTTTTGAAAGATATCTTCCTGCTTTAGCAATTCTCTGTTCATATGATTCTGCTTTAGCTGTTCAATCTCTTTTCTGATCACTGGATTCTTCATAAGCCTGCTTCCTAATACGGCAGCAGATGCATAAGTACATCCTGGATAAGCTTTCATGTAAGCTTTCGTGTAATTAAACATCCTAGATTGATACAAACAAAAAAGCTGCTGCTGATTGGTAAGTTCATCGTTAATTACAACTTGACTTACATCCTCTGCAACGGCTTCTTTTTTGTGTGCACCCTTTTTATTTTGTGTGCACCCCTTTTGGATGCATCCTGTCTTTTTGTTCCTCGACCATGCGTATCGTTTCTTCCACGATTTCACAGTATTTATCGAGACTCCATACTTGGCAGCAATGTCTTTATACTTCATTCCGGCCACATAATCGGATTCTGCAAGTATGTAGTTTTTTTCTTCACTCAAACATTACCACCTTCTTTCTTTTTAATAGTTGATACTATCATAATACCACACTAAAACGTATGTGAGTCCCTCTTTTTTTTAATTCTAAACATAAAAAGTACCCAATGCTATTAATATTTGGCCTCGGGTACTTTATTTCGCTAGTTTATTTTTAGATTATTTTTCACAAGTTCTTCTGTTGCACAATTGAAATCGTTTTGAAATGTTTTAAAAATCGCATCATCATATTTTTTATGTAAAGATTCTAACTGTTCTAATTCTGTATCAATAGATTCATTTGCTTGAATTTTTTTATGCAAATTATTTATCTCTTTTTCTAACCAACCTGTTCTTTCAGTAATCTTCAAACATAAATCGTCATATTTTTTATTTCCGCAATAATAACAATCTTCTTCCTTTACACTCATTGTTAGCATGAGTTCGTTATTAGTTCTTACAGCTTTTCCTCTTGCTAAATTATACTCTTTGTAGCATTCTTCTGTTTGCTGCTCTAGATATTCCTTTGCTCTGATCAACTCGTCTATAACATCATTGGCATAACTGCTTGAAAGCTTTATTATTTTATCACAGTAATCCATTTTTTCCTGACGTTGCTGTATCCTCTTATTCTCGATAAATGTTTGCTCTAAATCTTTTTTATTGCTTTCTAAAGTTTTAAACAAAACAAACAGTGTGATCATGCCGCTTACAATTGATCCTAGATATGATCCCCAGAATCCTATCCAACTATCTCCTCCAACAAAATTTTTAAAAACTGGACTTGAAATCATACACCCAAGAACAAATGGTATAACTCCCATAACAATTATAACTAACAAAACAATATTTCCTTTTTTCAGTTTATCCATAGACCCTCCGTATATTTTTTTATTTATTATATCACAAAGTTCCCATATATTCTAGTAGTTATAGAACAAAAGAACACCGTATTTCTACGATGCTCAAAAAATTATACGGGGCGAGTAAAAAGGATTCTATCCAATTTCCTCAAGTATAACTATAACACACTTTTTTGTTTAATTTGTTTAATCTTTTAGATTTTCACTAACTATTTGAGAAATTCTACCTTTTGTATACCCCAATTGTTCTCCAACTTCCTGTTGTGTCTTACCATTTAGATAAATGAGTTCAAAGATCTGTCTTGCATTGCTATCAGGAATCAAACTGATAAACTCTTCGATCTCTGTCAGAAGTTCATCCACCTGTTCCTGTCTCTTTCCGTTGATCATCATCTGCCGATAGATCACATCTGTTTGTTTCGGCTCTGACATCACAACTCTCATGTGCGTTTCGATATAGGGAAACGTGTTCATGGATCCTTTTACTGTTCCAGCAACCGTCGGAATCCTCTCTGCTCTCTCATTCAGTTTCTCCATTTTCTCTTCCAGCATCTTCTGCTCCCTCTTCAGAGATCGATACTGCCTTAGCTTTTTCTTATCCATGTCTTGCCTCCTGTCACCTGTGTTGCATCAGCATCTTAAACGTCTCCCCAGTGTTTCACGCAATGCCTATGTACAAAACAATCTGTCCTTCTCTTTGTTCTGGACCACTCTGTCTCATCACCCTCTGGATCCATCACTTCGCCACAGACTACACAGCGAGGACGATCCCCACCGTGTTTCTCTCTGGTCTTCTTGTATGCGTTCATTGCTGTCCTGTTATTTTTGATCATTGTCTTTCTCCCCCCCCTGCGTCATAGATCTCACAAGAGATCACTTTATTGCCAACTCCATTATCCACAACTTCGAAATCGACATCATATCCGACCTCAGCCAGATGATCGATGATTCCAAAGTCATTGCCCTTATCCTGCGAATGAATATAGACCTTCGCAAGCTTCTGTCTGATCTTTGCCATAATTAATTCACTCCTTAACTTTCCTTAACACTCTTGATCCTTGCCTTTAAGGCATCCAGGAACGAATCCTGTGTAACTTCTTTTGCTTCCAGCGCATCCATGACGTTCTCATCATATCCGCCGGCAGTGACTAGATGATGGATCACAACATTCTCTTTCTGTCCCTGCCGGTATAGTCTGGCATTTGCTTGCTGGTATAACTCCAAGGACCAGTTAAGCCCAAACCAGACAATGATATGTCCACCTGCCTGAAGGTTTAATCCATATGCTGCACTTGCCGGATGTGCAAGTAGGATATCCATCTGCCCATTGTTCCAGGCTGTGATGCTATCCGGATTCTTTAACTCCCCGATCCGAAGCTTGCTCTTTTTCAAAGCCTTCTGGATCCGTGCCTTGTCATGCTTAAAGTTATAAAACACTAAAATTCCTTTTCCTGCATTCGCATCGATGATCTCTTTTAAGGCTTCGATCTTCTCGTCATGCACCTCATGGTATATACCGTCTGCATCATAGACAGCTCCGTTGCAAAGCTGCAAAAGTTTATTGCTTAAAGCCGCTGCACTTGTAACGTCAATAGTCTCTCCATCGATATCCGCGATCATCGTCTTCTCCAGTTCTTCATACTGCTTCTTTGCTTTATCTGGAAGTTTGATATGACGGACATTATCGATCCGTTCTGGTAATTCCAGATAATCCTCTGCTTTCATGGAGATACAGATATCTTTGATCCGTTCATTGATCTCTTCGTCTGCCCATGTCCTTGGATTGTACTCATAGATCACATTTCCGTTTCTTGCTCCCGGTGTGAAGTAATTATCACGATATCCGGTTAGAGTCTTTCCTAGCCGTTCTCCTTCATCCAGAAGATAGATCTGTGCCCACAGGTCTTCCAGTCCGTTCGGAGTCGGTGTTCCTGTAAGCCCTACGATCCGGTGGATGTGACTCCTGACACTTTTTAATTTTCGGAATCGTTTTGCTTTGTTGGACTTAAAGCTCGACAACTCATCAATGATCACCATGTCAAACGGCCAGTCATTTTTGTAATAATCAACCAACCACGAGACATTGTCTCTTGATAACACCCAGATATCGCCGGGTGTGTTGATCGCTCTGATCCGCTGTTTGATACTTCCAAGGACTGGGATCACCCGAAGCATCTTTAAGTGATCCCATTTCTGTGATTCTCTTGTCCATGTATCTTCTGCAACCTTCTTCGGTGCGATGACAAGAACTTTTCTGACTGCAAACCGATTAAACCTCAGATCATTGACTGCTGTCAGTGTGATCACTGTCTTTCCAAGACCCATGTCAAGAAACAATCCTAAGACCGGATCCGTGATCATGCGGTTAATGCAGTATCGCTGATAATTGTGTGGTACAAATTTCATATCATGCCTTTCTGTTCTAACTCTGTGATCTTGTCCAAGGCCTTACCTGGATTCCATGCTTCGATCTCCCAGATCACTCGGTCAATGTCTTTTTTATTATCAAGAACAGTTGCATAACATCCTGTCGCCAAGATCTTACGGATCTGAACTTTCTGAAGCGGTGTTGTTTTTTCTCCTGGCCGCTTCAATTCTACGAATCCAGATTTTCCGCCTTGAAGGATTACAACTCGGTCTGGTACTCCGGCATTGCCCGGAGATACAAACTTATATGCCGTACCACCGACCTTTTTTACTTCATCCCTGAACTTAGATTCTATACTGCTTTCTCTCATATCATTCTCCTTTGCTTGTAATCAATGTTACATTGTCCCCCTATATATACGCGTGTATAGGCGTACATGAGGTACCACTATACCATTACCCTTTATATTTTATTTATATATAATTTAATGTTTACAATGTTTATATAGGCATTAGATATAGGATTTAAGCCATTTTTCTTGTAATCAATGCTCTGTTTACTGAATGTTTCTGTTGTTTACGTTTCCAAATATTGTATGTTTACTTTTTAATCTGTCAACACTCTGTTTACACGCGTATATCCTCTCTGTGTCCCATATGGACCGAACCTTACAGATGATATGCGTTGCCACCCATCGATACAATTTAGAATGCCATTAATCTCTATCGTATCCTGTCTTCGCATCTGTTTGAGATCACCGCCAAAGCACTCACACCAGACCTCAGCTGCACATATTCGATCACGTTCAACCATACTGCTCTCATCTTTTACCTGAAATTCACTGTTGAAAAATGATCTTCTCTGTGCCTGACTCTTTTCTTTCCAGTCTGTTGGGATCTTCTTCTCTAGAAACTCTCTGATCACACCTTCTTTTGGGGATGCTTCTCTGTAAGTTTCCTGCTTCTCCTGTGCCACTTTAGCGACATCTCCGGACATATACAGCGGCTCTCCTAACATCCATCTTGCAGCCGCTTCTGCCCATACCTGATCAACTTCTGCCGGCAGTTCCTGGAAGATGTTCTTCTTTGGTTTCTGTTTTCCAAGTCCAACCGGCCAGAACCTTCGGTTCCCCGTTCTGTCCTTTAAAAACTCTTTATCGTTCGTAGTTCCTACGATGATACAGTTTCGTGGGAAATTTGCGGTCCTGCGTCCATACGGCATACGATAAACATCTTCTTTCTTACTTAAGAACTGTTTGACTGCATTCATCTCTGATCTGTTAAATCCAGTTAGCTCTCCAGCTTCAATGATCCAGTAGCCCTGCACCATCTCCGCCGCGTCTTTCCCTTCAAAGGTACTCATTGAATCGGAATACCAGTCTTTGCCCAACATTGAAAAGAACGTACTCTTTCCAACACCCTGCGCGCCCGACAGGATCAGCATATAATCAAACTTACATCCTGGATGCATGGCCCTGGCAACCGCAGCGCACAAAGTCTTTCTTGTTGCCGCACGTACATATTCAGAATCTTCTGCTCCGAAATAATCGATCAATAGCGTATCTAATCGTCTGACCCCATCCCAGTTAAGGCTTGTAAGGTATTCTCGGATCTTATGTCTTTTATGTCGATTTGCATAGATCGCCATGCCGTCTAATATCTTCTTTTCTCCTGTGATCCCGTAAGTCTTCTCCATGTAATGTCTTAATCCGGCATCATCTTCATCGGTCCATGCGCGATCCTTATAAGGGAACTCCGGATGAAATTCCCACGGCATAGGCCTGCAAACAGTTGCTCTGTTCGCAAATTCATCATGATATAATCGATCCTTTAAGTTTGGATCGTTCTCCAGAATGATCAACACGTTATCGATCGTCTTATTCGGCATTCCTGTCTGTGAACTGCAGCTTAACTTTTCCATCCAGTCAAGATCTTCTTTTGATATATCCTGTGAAAATTCGGACTGTGCGCGTTCATATCGTTCTGCAGTAATGACTTTTGCAACATTTGGCTGTTCCATCGCAAACTCACACATTGCAGAAAAGGATGGAAGCCTTGTGATCGGCGTTCCTTCCTTTGATCCATAATCAAGTTCATAAAACTTATGGATCCGGACCAGATCAAATGCATTGCATAATCTTCCACCCGCGGGGTCTGTGGCATGATGGCTGTATAAGAATAATCCATCCTCATATAACACAGCTCCGCCAACTGTCGAACCTTCTGTATAGGTATAGCGCCCCGGATGCATATCGCATGGTTCATAGATGCCATCCAAAAACGCATCCATTGCCTGCTCTACTGTATAGGTCTTACAGAATGCACCGACGATCCCTTTCTTTTCTAATGGATTTCCCTGTTTTTTGATACTGCGGTCACGGAGCTTTACCGCTCCTGGCACTTCCGGCCACTGTGTGATATCTCTCCAGTTATCATATGTTGCAAGCATTCCGTCTTTACTTAAAAACGGCTTGTCTGCATAGCAGAATCGATACTGACTGTCCTTACTGCAGCTTGGCCAGTACATCAATCGGACTGTTTCGAAAGTTGTCGGGTCAAAGATGCCCATTCCGATATACTCCGCGGCACGTCTCGCGATCGGCTCATATTCATCCGGAGAAGCCGGCTGATCCAACGGCAGAATGATTCGAAGTCGCGGTGCTGCTTCTTCATGCTTCCTGGTACTGTAGACCACATAAGAACAACCAAGGTTTTCTAAGATGCCGATCACCTCATCAGTTCCACCCGGTTTTATATGATCGGCATCAAGTGTGATCAGATAGCGATAACCGGCATTTTCATTTCTTCTCTGTTCTCCGGAAAGTTCGCCACCGACAAAACCGCCGACGTCCTTGATCTCATCCTGCTTTGCTTTGCGGTAACCCATATACTCTGCCAGAGTTTCTTCTGTCCTGATCGGATGTTCAAGCTTCTCCACAAAATCAGACCAGTACATCTCTTGCTTCAGCCAGGTCTTTGATCTTCGGCTGCTTCCCGTTGATATTTTAATTTTTAAGTCATTCTGAAACATGCCGTTCCTCCTACTCTTTCTTATAGAAATCCCCTGTAAATCCATCTGCGTTTAACGGCAGCCCTTCTGCCCACTCCGGAGCCCGGCACATCAGATCGATGGCTTTCTCCAGTGTCAGATCAGAACCTTTTGGCACTTCTGCTATGATCTCATCGTGGATATGAAAGTTGATGAGATAACCACCGAATAACATATTCCGGATCGCGTTCGCCAGCAGATCTCTTGCCACTGCCTGTACAATATTCTCGACTAGTTTTCCACCGTACGTTTCAAGTCTCTGCCATTTTTTCGTTCCATCGATGCCCATGTATGTGATACTCTTGTTTCCCCATGCATTCTCTCCGATCTGTGGATCTGGATAAAATAAGCATCGCCCGGAAGGAAGTTTGATCATAAAATAATCTGCATCTCTCATAAACGTGATCCCGTGCTGGATCTGGTTTGTTGCTCCGAGTGTTACCGTCTCGATCGCACAATTCTCTACCGTATACCAGAAATCCTGAATCCGTTTGTTCGCTGTCCTCCATCGGTGTACGATATCCGGAAGTTCTTCTTCCGTAAGTCCCATCCTTAATGCCCCCATCTGGATCAATGCTCCGGTACCACCTTGGTACCCGAGGGCTAATTCTGCGACCTTTCCTTTTGCCCTGAGTGCATATTCCGGATTTCCTTTTTTGATCTTCTCGATCGGTACGTTAAACATACTGGATGCCGAAGCCTCGTAAATCTTGCCGTGGGTACGGAAGACTTCCAGTCTCCAATCCTCTCCGGCTAACCAGCTGATCACTCTCGCTTCGATCGCTGAAAAGTCTGCAACCACAAACTCATATCCTTCTCTCGGAACAAATGCCGTCCGGATCAGCTGTGAGATCGTATCTGGCAGACTGCCATAAGTCAGTTCCAACATCGCTGCATTTTCCTGTTTTACCAGATTCCTTGCCAGTGACAACTCCGGAATATAGTTTCTTGGAAGGTTCTGGACCTGTACCAGACGTCCTGCCCATCTTCCTGTTCTGTTTGCACCATAAAACTGTAATAATCCACGGACTCTTCCATCCTTGCAGACCGCGTTTTCCATAGCTGTATATTTTTTCACGGAACTCTTGGCCATCTCTTTACGTTTCTTCAGAACATAATAAACTGCAGGGTTTGCTTTTACCTGTGGAGCTTCTAACAGTTCGTTCACTGCTTCTTTCCCTAACTTATCGATATCTTTTCCTAGCTGTTCGGATAACCACTGTTTTAACTGGGCAACACTGTTCGGATTATCGATTCCAGAAACACGCCGGATATCATCTCCAAGCTTTAATGCTGCCTGATCACTTAATTCCAATGCCCCATTGATCAGTGCAAGGTCCACCTGAGTCCCCTGTTGATTAATAGTCTGGTCATAATGCCAGTTGGTCCATTCCTGCGTTGGAACCGGATAATCCTTCAGATGATCTTCGATCGCGCGTTCCACTTCCACATCCTGTTTGCAGTATTCTTTAAACAGATTCCATTTCTCTATATCATGTTCAGGAAAGTTTCTTGTGCGTCCGCCGTTTCTCTTTGTAGGCTTGCATGGTACACAAAAATAACGGATCAGTGCTTTTCCAACTGCCATCTTTTGCTTCTCCTGTGGAAATCCCATTGCTTTCCCAACTCCTGCAAGGGATGCCGGATACCCACAGTAAAGAGAATGAATCATCGTACACTGCCACTGATCCGGCCAGATCTCATAAAACTGACTTAATGCATTGACCTCGAAATTTGCGTTATGAGCCATCTTGATCGTTGCCGGTGCTTTCAGATCATCAATCACGTTTTCCGGAAGTTTCTCCCCCTGTGCAAGATCTACGATCCTAACAGGTCCATCATCATAGGCATAAGCAAACAGCAGAATCTGAAAGTCCGGAGACTGTACATACTTGTACAGCCCGGACTTTGCAATGTCTACACTACTATAAGTCTCGATATCGATATGCAGGATGTTTTTCTGCGGGATCATAATCCCATAACTCCGCTGCCATTGATCGGAGCCCCCGTGATCGGATTAATTCCAGTGACAGGATTCACGCTCTGCTGTGTGGCTGCAGCCTGTGTGCTCATCTGCGGAACTGCTGCGGTCTGGACATTTGCCTGTGACATTGGTCCAAAGTCTTCCGCTGCTGTTGTTCTTCCTGTTAATGGATCACCTTCTCTGGTTTTCTGGACATTGTTCAGCCCGCATCCAACACCTCTGTTTCCGTTTGTATTATATGGAAAGAAGTTTAAGGAAACTCTTCCGTAGCATCCGGCATATACTTCTGCAGGATTTAAGATTGCCTGACAGTTTGCATCGACAACTTCCGGTCTCTGTTTACTGGATGCTGTCATAACCATATGCCCTTTACATTCTTCTCCGAATGGTTCTCCGTTCGGTCTTGTCCCATCTCCATCATGCATCGGATTCTTCAGCATTGCCGGCATCTGACCATTGAATTTTGTAGAGACACCTTCCTGTGCTGCAGCTTGCATTGCTGCCTGGATTGCATTGATCGTTGCTGTGTCCGTCTTAGGGATCAGGATCGTTACAGAATATTTTTCTTCCTGTCCTGGATTGTTAGCATGTGGCTGAAATACGTGTGGAAATGAAAATCTTACTTCACCTGTTGTTACTTTTGTATTACTCATAGTTTTTTACTCCTTTTATTTAAAATCTTCTGCTGCTGTTGTTTTCGGGTTATAGACCGGCCGTTTATCGGATTCCGGCGCAAGTGTTGGCTTTCCATTTGGCTTTTGGATGAACTCCCCGCAGATCGTCTGGAAGTCTTTCTTTCCGACCATCTTTTCAAGATCTGTCAGGGTAAGCTGTGCCCTTTCATACAGAGTTTCTTTTGGATATCCATTTTGTTCTAGGACATCCGCCATCTTCTCGTAATCTGTGATCATACGATTGCTTCTGCCTTCAACGATCTTCCATCCAGGGATCTCTCCGCCATCGATCAGTTTTGTCTGTGCATAGGACTTTAATTTTTTATGCCAGGCAACCAACTGTTCTGCTTTTGCAAGGGCTTCTCCCACCTCTTCGTCTGAAAGCTCCGGTGGAAGCTTTGTTTCATAGGTTTCCAGAAGTTCCAGATTGTCATAAGCTCTCTGTCTGCAGTTTAAGACTTTGCAGAATCTGCAGTGTTCCCCGGAACGAAACTCTCCTTCCCCTTTGTAAGCTAATTCAGCTTTCGGTTTGACTACGACATTGCCCCATGTTGTCAGCTCTCTTTTATTCGTTTTCCATGTGGAAAAGTTATTGAGCCTTGGCTGTACGATATGAAAAAAAATGTCCTCGATCGGATATAAAAATCCGTAAGCCTTTAATGCTCCTAGTGCGTACAATCCCATCTGTGGATTCCCACCTGCATTTACTGGGACACCTTTTCCATATTTAAAATCGATCACATGCATGACCGTACCGCAGATCAGGATGCAGTCTGCAGTACCGAATCCATCTGGCACGTACTCATCAAACTCAACTCTTTTTTCCACCGCCATATATGGTTTTTCAGGAAGGCTATTACTGAGTGTTTCCACATAATCAACATACTGATCTGTGAATCCCTGCATCTCTTCCTGATACAGCTCATTCTTTTTAATCTTGTTCATTCTTCTGGTATAAGTTCCAGTCTTTAAAGAATCTGCTGTCAGTTTTAACTCACAGATCTCATGTGCCAGAGTTCCTTCTTTGGTATAAGAACTCTCTGTATCTGGAATCTCATCACACAATTTTGCGGAAGGAGTACAGTGAATCCACTGCACCGCTCCGCTTGCTGATAACAAAGCATGTTTTCTTTTCTTGGCCATCTTAGATCACCGCCCCCATCGCTTTGATCGCAGATGCAAACTCCCCATATTTCTCCTGTGGCAGATCCATCAGAGTCTGTGCACCTAAAGACACTAGCGTATTCTGGACATCCTGCATCTTTCCGGCATCGATCAGACCTGTCGCTGCGACTGCCAACTGCTCCATCGAATATGTAGGGGTTGCTGTAGCTGTTGGCACTGGACTAACTGTAGGTGCCGTTTGTGCGGTCTGTGTTGTTGGTACTGGCTGTACATTCTGTACTGGTAGTGTGCTCGGTACGGTTGTAGTTGTTTGTGCGGCTGTTTCCGCTGGTGCGACTGCCTGCTGCACTACGGGTGCTACCTTTGTTGCATCTACTTGTGTTTCCTCTTTGCAGTTTCCTGCGACCTTTGCAAGTGCAAAGATGGCATTTGCCAGATTGTCAAGCCCTGTTACGTTTACTGTGATCTCCATTGTTATGTCCTCCTAATTTTTCTTTGTTTAATAGATACCCGATCCCTAAGATCTGAAAGATCGGGTTTGTATCAAGATCCTGTCCAGCTTTATGCAACCGGACAAGAGTTTCAACCCTTTCATAAGATGCAGCTAATTCATCGTATACTTCACGACTGATCAGCAATCTATCTTCCTTCATCGTTTATATCCTTTCTACTTGTTTCTTAAACCCACACTCTGTCGTCATTCGCCACTGTACTGCTTTTGAAATCTCTTTATCTAAAGGATCTAATTCTTTGGACAATGCGTTCGCTAATACTCTCAGAGATGCTACGATATAAGGTAGTGTTCCTCCAGAAACAGGTGTTACGCTATCTGATATTTTAAAAAGAATGTCTCTGCTTACTTCTCTCACAATATCGTTCACTTTATCGCCTTGGTCGGTTGCTGCGCATTTGTATGCTTCTTCTATTTTTTTTTCGCACTGTAATAAAAACTCTTTTGTCATTGTTCCTTCTCACTTTCTGTGCTATAATGCACTTGTGTTAAATTATTTATATCCGCACCTTCTGGAGTTGCCGCTTCAGGGGGTGCATTTTTCTTTCATCAAGCTCTTTCAGAATTTCTTTCTCATTCATCAAACCTCTTCACTCCTTCCTCAAATACTACTGCTATGATCAAACACACAGCTGCTAATTCTTTAAAGATTCCCATTGCGATCAGCACCGCTGCCGTGCAGATCATGGCTTTTGTCTCTGTATGCATCTTTATACTCCTTTCTCTGGTCTCCATAAGATTCCTGTGACTTCCCAGAACAGCTTTGGACTGATGTAATAGTTCGTCCTGCTCTTTCCAGTTTTTCTAAATGCGTATCCGATTGGAAGCCATCCGGCTTCAATGCCTGCCCTTATGAAGCAAGCATCTTTCCCCATCTTCTCTGCCGCATATGCCATCGGTACATTTCCAGAAGGAAACTGCTCTGGTGCATTTGCATATGCTGCCAAGATTCTTAGATCTTGTCTTCTGCTCATGTCTTTCACCTACCTTTCTTCAGATGGCTTAACTCCCTGCCCGATTGAGTATTATTTTTAATTAACCAATTTAGGGAGGGTTTCGGGGTTACGTGTATCGGACAGAGGATTAAGCCATCTGTTATATTTTGTAATCTCTAGTTATTCAGCCGCCAAAAACTTATTGATAAAGTACTGCTGCCCTTTCCCAGTAACTTTTGGTGTCCGTGTGATTCTGTTACACCCATTCCCATCAATATGGACAGACTCTTTAATTTCAAACAGCCCCATCTCCATACTCTTCTGAGTTGGCAGATTCCAATCACTTCCCTTCTGCTTGATCAGATACCCATTATCGCGCAACCATTCAAAAAGTCTTCTCTGGCCAGTCTCAATTCCATTCTGTTTCAGAAGTTTGGCCAATGCTCCAACTAAAATTGATGTATTTGCGGTTGTGATTGCTTGCCCTAAGATTGCATGTGGTTTCATACGTTCATTATCTTCTTGTAACATCCTATTTTTCTCTCTTTCCTCTTTAAGAGCTGTAAATGCCTTGATTGCTACTTCCGGGTTGTCAAGTAATTCATCTACTGCATACACTCCATTTTTTCGGATTGATGGGAGTACTTCACTTGTTACCCAATGTTTGAACTTTTTCGCATTCGGCATCTTACTTAATAAGATAAGACTGTATAGTCCAGATTCATTGATGAATATCACTTCACGATTCTGACCTGACAGAACGATTCGTTCGGTCAGCTTATCTTCGATATCAACATGATCTCTGATAGCCTTCGGTGTGTTTGTGTACCCAAGGATGTCTGCTACATCTTTTCCAACAAACCACGGGGCATCATTAATAATTATCGTTCGGATACTTCCAAACTCCTCTGATTTAAAAATTTCTAGTTTATTCATTTGTCCTCCTTCAAACAGTAACTCCATAAGTTACTTTATATCAAAAAAAATTTCCATAGGATTTTCAATATGAAGTTCTTTAATCATAACTTCTATCTCATCACTCCCAAATACACCCCTAGACATCTTTTCATAGAAAGTTTTTGGTGTAATTCCAATCAGATGTGCTACATTTGATTGAGAAAGCCCTCTCTCAGAAATAATTCCACGAAGTTTATCTGTTCTTATCACTTTATCACCTCCGTAACTTATTAAGTTACCATAATTATATCACGAAAAAGTAACTTGTCAAGATATTTTTGATTGATTTTATAACATTTTTGTGATAATATTAAGTTACTTAGAAAGGAGTTGAGGAAAATGACCGTCGGGGAACGAATACAGTTATTAAGAAAGAAACTTGGCATGAGTCAGGTGGACTTTGCTACAAAAATTGATGTATCTAAACAGACATTATATAAATATGAAAATAATTTAATTACTAACATCCCATCCGATAAAATAGAGGCTGTCGCTGCTTTATGCAACGTATCTCCCGCTTATTTAATGGGCTGGATAGATGACGAATCAATTGGCGAAGCATTTTATAGGACATCCATCAATTCAATCAAGAAAATGATCACGTCTGAATTTGGTAAAGAGGAAGCTGCACATTTTGAGTTATATACTGAACTAACTACTTCAAATCAGAAAAAAGTCGACTTATATACAAGAAATCTATTATCTAATCAACAAATGGAATATGAACTTAATGCCGCACATGAACGTACAGATATTTCTATAACTGAAGACATGAAAACTCATGACAATAATATCATGATGGACGATGATGAATGGGAGTGATAAATTGACTTACGACAATTTACTTATAGAAGCCGATAGAAAAAATCTAGTTGTTTTAGAAAAAACTCTCATTGCAAATGATGGGAGATTGTTTAAAAATAGGATAGCAATTAGAAAAGATATAAGTACAACAAAAGAGAAAACTTGTGTACTTGCTGAGGAAATAGGACATTACGAAACAACTGTAGGTAATATCCTAAATCAAAGAATTACTGAAAATAGGAAACAGGAGTTTCGGGCAAGAATGTATGCGTATAATAAGCTGATTGGTATTCAGGGTCTCATAGATTGTTATGAATATGGATGCACCAACATCCATGAAATGTCCGAATACTTAGATGTAACAGAAAGATTTGTTTCTGATGCGCTAGAAGCATATGAACAAAAATACGGTACACAGATAAGACACAAGGAATATATTGTTAGATTCAATCCGAGTCTTTCAATTATGAAAATAATTTAAATATGGGAGGTTTTATTATGGGGTTATTTGATAAAAGGAAATGTGACATCTGCGGAAATGAAAAAGGACCTTTATTTACGTTTAAACTAGAAGGTGGCATTGTCTGTGATGAATGTCATGATAAATTAAGTAAGAAAAAATTCTTAAAAGGGTATTCATTAGATGATGCAAAAAAAGAACTTGAAAATATAAGTGAGGAAAAAGAAAAATTAAAAGCAGTCGTCGCAGAAAAGAAAGAAAAATTATCTAACGAACCAATTACCAGATATTGTACAAAATGTGGTCAAAAATTTTCCGGAAACTTCTGCCCTAATTGTGGAACTCCTGTAAATAATACTGCAACAAATAATGTTACTCCTGCAAGCATTCCATCCATTGCGTGCCCCAAATGTGGTAGCGATAATATATCTATTCAATTCGAAGAAGTTGGAAGTAAAACAAAGAAAAAGAAAAATAGTATTGTTCGAAGCGCTGCACGTGGCGGTGCGATCGTAGCTACTGGTGGACTTTGGGCATTAACTCCGAAGCATGATGGGAAAGAAAAAACTAAAAACAAACTTAAAAAATTCGCAGTATGTCAAAATTGTGGGAACTCATGGAAAGTAAAATAAATAATAAGTTGCGACATCGCAACACGAACTTTGAAAATATAATACACTTTTTAAGAAAGGAGGTATCTCTTGGATACAAATGATTTAATACAGCGCGCTATAGATAGCGTTTCTAGCCGTTTACATAGTTATCAGGCATCAGAAGATACAAAACAAAATAAAAAAGCTTCTCTTCTCTCTTATTGGCTCTATGATTATATGCGAATGTTGAAAAAAGAAAAAACTTTTGATCCTAGAAAATTAAAACGTTATAAGCGTGGTGAAATCGTAAAAGTACATCTTGGATATAATATTGGTAGTGAACAAGGCGGATTACATTACGCAATCGTTCTCGATAAAAACAATTCTCCAAGTGATCAAACAATTACTATAGTTCCACTATCGTCTGTTAAAAATAATAAGCCTCTCCATCGTTCGAAGGTTCTTTTAGGTGACACAATATTTTTTCAATTAAACGAAAAACTTGCAAAACAAGAAACTGTAGTAAACCAAAGATTAAAAGAAATTTTAGCAGAGATTGACTCACTTAAAGAATATGCGAACTCCAGCACTGATGATGAATTACTTGAAAATAAAGTGCAGATAGCAGAACGTCTAAGAAAACTTTACGAATCTGTAGAATACCAAAAGAAATTACGTGAAACCAATATAAAAATTAAAAAAGAAATTTTAAAAATGAAGAAAGGAAGCATTGCCCTGGTCGGGCAAATAACAACTGTTAGTAAAATCAGAATATACAATCCTCTTCATCCAATTGATGTTTTAAGTAACATTAAAGTTTCTCCAGCACTCTTAGATTTAATTGATGATAAAATCAGAGAAATGTACATTGGAAAATGAATAATTCTTGACACGAGAAATATAATATAGTATGATTAGTACTGATAAATAACTTTGCTCCTTGCGAGCATGTTAAAAGACTTTGCCCCTTAGCGGGCTTAACACAAAATTATTATAGAAGGCCTCGTGGAAACACGAGGCCTTTTATGTTATTTAAAAAAAGCAATTTGTATTATTTGCAAGTTCTAAACATTTACAAAACAAAAAAACCGCCCAGCTACCAACTGGACGGAATCTCAGAAACCTATCAACCACGGATGGCTGACATAATCTCTGCCTGAACAACAGAATTATATCATACATCCTACAAATTTACAAATTGATAAGGGTGTATTTTTTGTACCCTTTTTTAGAAAGGAATGATGATATATGGCACTGATCAAATGCCCAGAATGCGATCTGCAGGTAAGCGATCACGCAATTGCTTGCCCTCACTGCGGATATCCTATTAATACTAAAGTGGCCAAACAACAACAATCAAAATCTCGTAGAAAAAAACGTCTTCCTAACGGTTTCGGCCAGATCACTAAAATAAAAAACAGCAATCTCCGAAACCCATACAGAGCTATGGTTACTGTAGGAAAAGACTTCTATGGCAAGCCGATCTGTAAACCTCTAAAACCAAATGCATACTTCAAAACTTACAATGATGCTTATGCTGCATTGGTTGAATACAATAAAAATCCTTATGATTTAGATGATGATCTGACAGTAGAACAACTTTATGAAAAATGGACCGGTGAATACTTCAAGACTTTAACCAATCCATCCAGCATACGAACTATCAAGTCTGCTTGGAACTACTGCTCTGCTATTTACAACATGCGTGCTAAAGATTTAAGACCCCGGCACATTAAAGGCTGCATGGAAGATGGTACATATGTTGTTGATGGTGTAGAGAAAAAAGCATCTTCAAGTACAAAAACAAAAATAAAATCTCTATTTAATCTTATGCTTGACTATGCAAACGAAAATGATCTTGTAGAAAAGAACTATGCTCGAACATTTAAGTTATCTGATGATATTATTAAAGATGTCGAGGAAGAAAAGAAAGATCATATTGACTTCACAGATGAAGAAATGCAAAAATTGTGGAATAACTTATATGATGTAGACTATGTAGATGTGCTACTAATCCAGTGTTATAGCGGATGGCGCCCACAGGAATTAGGCTTGTTAAAGATGGAGAATGTTGATTTAGAAAATTGGTTTATTACTGGCGGTATGAAAACTGATGCTGGAAAAGATCGTGTGGTTCCAGTCCATCCAAAGATTCGCAGCTTAATAAAACATCGTTACCAGGAAGCTTTATCTCTTGGAAGCGAATACTTGATTAATTGTACTGATACTAAAACCCATCGAAGTAGCTTAAAACTCACATATGATAAATATCGACATAGAGTTGAAAAGATTGTTAACAAGCTGGAATTAAATCCAGAACATCGTGCTCACGATGGACGTATCCAATTTGCTACAATGGCAAAAGATGCAAAAGTAAATGAATATGCTCTAAAACGTATCATAGGACATAAAATCGACGACCTCACAGAAAAGACCTATACAAAGAGAAAAAGAGAATGGCTTATGGAAGAGATTCTAAAGATAAAATAGAATATTACATAACAAAAAACAGAGTCAAGACTTACCATCTCGGCTCTGTTTTTTGTTATTCTGATGTAGGAGTCGTGTGTACGAATAATGTATGAATAATGTACGAATCGTCCACTTTTCACTACTTCTTACCGCTTTTAACTCCGTTCAAAAACCACGTATTTAAGCGGTTTCTTAGAATTTACCTGCCTTAGCAGCTTCTTCAATGGATACAGCTACTGCTACTGTAGCTCCTACCATTGGGTTGTTACCCATACCTATTAATCCCATCATTTCTACATGGGCTGGTACTGAAGAAGATCCTGCGAACTGAGCATCACTATGCATACGTCCCATAGTATCTGTCATTCCGTAAGAAGCTGGTCCTGCAGCCATGTTATCTGGATGTAATGTACGTCCTGTACCACCACCAGAAGCTACAGAGAAGTATTTTTTACCCTGTTCGATACATTCTTTTTTGTATGTACCTGCAACTGGATGCTGGAAACGAGTTGGGTTTGTAGAGTTACCTGTGATAGATACGTCTACACCTTCTTTGTGCATGATTGCAACACCTTCTGTTACATCATTAGCACCGTAGCAGTTAACCTTAGCTCTTAATCCTTCAGAGTAAGATTTTCTGAATACTTCTTTAACTTCACCTGTGTAATAATCCATTTCAGTTTCAACATATGTAAATCCGTTAATTCTGGAAATGATCTGTGCAGCATCTTTTCCTAATCCGTTTAAGATAACTCTTAAAGGTTTCTGACGAACTTTGTTTGCTTTTTCAGCGATTCCGATAGCTCCTTCAGCAGCTGCGAAAGATTCGTGACCTGCTAAAAATGCGAAACATTCTGTTTCTTCTTCAAGAAGCATCTTTCCTAAGTTACCATGTCCAAGACCTACTTTACGCTGATCAGCTACAGATCCAGGAATACAGAATGCCTGAAGACCTTCTCCGATAGCAGCAGCAGCGTCTGCAGCTCTCTTGCAACCTTTTTTGATTGCGATAGCAGCACCTACTGTGTAAGCCCATTTTGCATTTTCGAAACAGATTGGCTGAATTCCTTCAACCTGAGCATAAACATCTAATCCAGCAGCTTTTGTGATTTCAGCAGCTTCTTCGATAGAATTGATTCCATACTCTTTTAAAACAGCAAGAATCTGTTTTTCTCTTCTTTCATATGATTCAAATAAAGCCATTATTCGCTACCTCCTATTCCTTTCTTGGGTCAATAATCTTAACAGCGTCATCAACGCGTCCGTACTGACCTTTGGCCTTGTCAAGTGCTGTCTGAGCATCGTCTCCAGCTTTGATGAAGTCCATCATTCTACCAAAGTTAACAAACTGGTATCCAATGATTTCATCATCAGCATCAAGAGCGATACCTGTAACGTATCCTTCAGCCATTTCAAGGTAACGAGGACCTTTTTTAAGTGTTCCGTACATTGTACCAACCTGAGATCTTAATCCTTTACCTAAGTCTTCAAGACCAGCACCGATTGGAAGTCCTTCTTCAGAGAATGCACTCTGAGTTCTTCCGTATACGATCTGTAAGAATAATTCTCTCATTGCTGTATTGATAGCATCACAAACTAAGTCTGTATTCAATGCTTCTAAAATTGTTCTTCCTGGTAAGATTTCAGATGCCATAGCAGCTGAATGTGTCATTCCTGAACATCCGATTGTTTCTACTAATGCTTCCTGGATGATACCTTCTTTAACGTTAAGAGTTAATTTACATCCTCCCTGCTGAGGTGCACACCAACCAATACCATGTGTTAATCCTGAGATGTCTGTTACATCTTTCGCTTTTACCCATTTTGCTTCTTCAGGAATTGGGGCAGCTCCATGGTTTACACCCTGAGCTACTGTACACATTTGTTCTACTTCATGTGAATAAATCATGTTGAAACTCCTTTCAGTATTAAAAATAACATCTTTATTTTAGCACATCGTTAAAAATAAAACAACAAATTATCTTAAGAACTTCGTTAAGTTTTTCAATGTTTTTGTTGGTTTGTGTGATAAAAATAATTTTTTTGTCAAGTTGTTTTTCTTTTATATAAAAAATCTCGAATTTTCTTTTTTTTTAGTCAATTCAATAAATTATCTGAATTCTATTCCCCTTGTTTTCTTTAGGAATTACGGGTATAATTTAATACATATTTTTTATAACAGAAAGGAATTATGATTATGAGTCATTATGATTTAGAAACAAAATGTCTTCATTCTGGTTACACTCCTAAGAAAGGAGAACCATGTGCACTTCCTATTTATCAGAGTACTACTTTCAAATATGATACAACCGATGAAATGGGACAGTTATTTGATTTGAAAGCAGAAGGATATTTCTATACACGTCTTCAGAATCCTACGAACGATGCTGTAGCTGCCAAAATTGCTGATCTTGAAGGAGGTGTTGCAGGGCTTCTTACTTCTTCTGGACAGGCTGCGAACTTCTATGCGATCTTTAATATCTGTGAGGCTGGAGATCATGTTGTTGCAGCTTCTACGATCTATGGTGGAACATTTAACCTTCTGGGTGTTACATTAAAGAAACTTGGAATTGACTGTACATTCGTTGATACTGATGCAAGTGCTGAAGAAATTGCCGCTGCATTCAAACCGAATACCAAAGTTTTATTTGCAGAGACGATTGCAAACCCTGCACTTGTCATTCTTGATATTGAGAAATTTGCAAAGGTTGCCCATGAACATGAAGTTCCATTGATCGTTGATAATACTTTTGCAACACCGATCAACTGTCGTCCTTTTGAATGGGGTGCTGACATCGTCACACATTCAACAACAAAATATATGGATGGACACGCCGTTCAAGTTGGCGGTGCGATCATTGACAGCGGAAACTTTGACTGGGACGCTTATGGACACAAATATCATGGTCTTACTGAACCTGATGAATCTTACCATGGTGTCGTTTATACAAAACAATTTGGAAAGAAAGCTTATATCACAAAAGCTACAACACAGCTGATGCGTGACCTCGGTTCCATTCCATCCCCTGAAAACTGTTTCTTATTAAATCTTGGATTAGAAACACTGCCTTTACGTGTAGAACGTCATTGTGAAAATGCTCAGAAAGTTGCTGAATTCTTAGATGCTCATGAAAAAGTATCTCATGTTATTTATGCCGGACTTCCTAATGATAAATATCACGAATTAGCACAAAAATATATGGATAAGGGAAGAACCTGTGGTGTTATTTCCTTTGAACTGACTGGTGGACGTGATGCTGCAGTACGCTTTATGGATGGCTTAAAATTAGCAAATATTGCGACACATGTTGCTGCATCCAAAACGATGGTACTTCACCCAGCTAGCCATACACACCGCCAGATGAATGATGAACAGTTAAGAGAAGCTGGTGTTTCTCCTGGAATGATCCGTTTATCTGTTGGAATTGAAAGTGCAAAAGATATTATCAATGATCTGAAAGAAGCACTTGAGAATGCATAGTTTTATAGGTGTTCGAAGATTACTTAGTAACAGTAATAATTGATATTATAAATTTCAAATATCATAGCAAAAAAGAACCTTAACTCCCAGCATTTATTATATATGCATTGAGTTAAGGTTCTTATTATTTTATATTCTATAAAATCTATAACAGATTATTCATCCCAGTTAGTATACACCTCTTGCACATCGTCATCCTCATCAAGAAGATCTAATGTTTTCTGAATACTCTTAATATCTTCTTCACTTGTAAGTTCGACCATAGTACCAGGGATCATTGTGACACTGGCATCTGCCATAGGAATTTCTTCCTTCTCTAAAGCTTCTCTGACTGCACTGAAGTCTTCTGGTGTTGTCAATACTTCAAAGCTGTCGTCTTCTTCGTTGAAGTCTTCTGCTCCGGCATCTAATGCCATCATCATAAGATCGTCTGCATCCATTTCACATTCTTCTTTAGAGATGATGATCTGTCCTTTCTTCTCGAACATATAAGATACACATCCTGGTGTTCCTACGTTACCATTTCCTTTTGTGAAAGCATTTCTTACATTAGATGCTGTACGGTTTTTGTTATCTGTTAATGTATCTACGATGATCGCAACTCCGCTTGGTCCATATCCTTCATATGTAATCTGCTCATAATTAACAGAATCTGCATCTCCAGCAGCTTTTTTGATACCACGTTCTATCGTGTCATTTGGCATATTATTTGCTTTTGCTTTTGCAATGACATCACGTAATCTGCTATTGTTGTCTGGATCTGGTCCACCCTCTTTAACGGCTACTGCAATTTCTCTTCCAATGACTGTGAAAATCTTTCCTTTTTTCGCATCATTTTTTTCTTTTTTGTGTTTGATGTTCGCAAATTTACTGTGTCCTGACATCTTCTTCTTCCTTCCTTTTCCTTTTTTCTACCTTTACCTGTCTAATCATGTTGTCATGAATATCAACAGATTTAAAGGAATATCCTTGGTAGATAATTTCTATTTCTTCATTGTCTTCTGGTAAATGTCCCAGCTGATCAATTAAAAATCCATTGAGTGTCTCAATATCTTCAACGTCAAATTCGATTCCTAATGTATCCTCAAGTTCTTCCAGTCTCGTACTTCCTCGTACAAGATAAATATCTGCCCATCCAATCTTGGTGATATTACGGTCTTCGACATCATATTCGTCTAAAATATTCCCTACTATGACCTCTAGCATATCTTCCATAGATACAATACCTTCTGTCTGGCTGTATTCATCAATAACGATCGCCATATGAATCTTCTTGGTCTGCATCTCCTGAAAAAGCACCGATAAATTCATCGTCTGATGAACAAAAAACGGCTCTCTTGCAATATCAGAAAGTGTTGCTTCTTTCTGATTAAGATATGCATCGATCACATCTTTTAAATAAAGCACTCCTACAATGTTATCAATGTCATCTTCATATAATGGGTATCTTGAATATGGCTCATCTAACATATAATTTAATGCTTTCTCTACGGACATGTTTACATCAATCGCATCAATCTTCTTTCTTGATGTCATAACATCTGTAACATCTTTATCTCCAAATTCGAAAATATTCGTGATCATGCGGGCTTCCCCTTCCATGATCGCACCTTGCTCATGTCCTTCGTTAACAATGTTCATGATCTCTTCTTCATATTCATTGTCTTCATCCTCTTCATGTTCTTGTTCTGATGTGTGCAGTTTTTTCTTTGCTTCTTTGATCTTCTCTCTTTGTTTCATGAAAAAACACCCAACTGCAAATCCGATGATAACTGCTAAAATGATCATCATAAGCACCGAGGGAGTAAATCCTTCCATTTCTTTTTTTTTCTCCTTTTATCTTCTAGAAATTAAGACTATACAAACTTAAATATATCATTTCTAAGAAAAAAGGTCAATATATCCAAGATTCCTGTTATGTATCAAGACTTAAACTGATCTTTAGTGCATGATCCACTTGTTTTAGGAATGTACAATTTAAATGGCATACCTTTTCTCTTAAACGACTTTTATCGATTGTCCGGATCTGTTCTAACAAAATCACAGAATCTTTTTCTAATTCACATCTGTGGCAGTCGATCGGTACATGAGTCGGCAACTTTGCCTTGTTCATCTTGCTTGTGATCGCTGCACAGATGATCGTTGGACTATATTTATTTCCCGCATCATTTTGCAATACGATCACAGGACGGATACCGCCTTGTTCTGAACCAACAACCGGTCTTAAATCTGCATAAAATATATCGCCTCGCTTAATTACCATAAGCATAAACACTCTCCATTTCTTTTTAAATATTGTATGAAGAGTATTTACAATTCTTTCAAAAGTATTCCTTATTTTTCAAAATATTCTGCTTCTTTCATCTCTCCGTTTCGAATGTATACTCGTGGAACACGTTTCCCAATCCCACAGACAAATTCATAATTAAAAGATCCTGCTTCATTTGCAACTTCTTCTACGGTCAACATTTTATTGCCATCGTGTCCGACTAAAGTTACTTCATCCATCACAGATACACCTTCAATATCTGTCACGTCAACCATAAACTGATCCATACAGATTCTTCCAATGATCGGTGCATACTGCCCACGGATCAATACTTTTCCTTTGGAAGAGAGTGATCTTGGGTATCCGTCTGCATATCCTACTGGGATAGTTGCGATCTTTGTCTTCTTATCAGTTACATATGTGTGATTGTAACTGATTCCTTCTCCTGCCTCCACTTCTTTGATATATACAATGTGTGTCTTTAATTCCATTGCTGGTCTTAAATCCAATACATCTTTTGAAACTTCTTCTGATGGATATAATCCATAAGTAATGATTCCTGAACGTACCATATCTTTTCTAAATCCATCCAGATCAATGATCGATGCACTGTTTGATACGTGTTTGATCGGAATATAGATATCTCTTTCCTCAAGCCACGTAATAAACTGATCATATTTTCGTTCCTGCTCATAAGTTTCTGTTTTATCCGCCTCGTCTGCACATGCGAAATGTGTAAAGATTCCTTGAATCTTGATATTTGGTAATTTGGCGATCTTCTCTATGCTATCTACAGATTCTTTGGTTGGTTTAAATCCGATACGGTTCATTCCTGTATCCAGTTTGATATGAATCTTCGCATCTTTGCCTAGTGCCTGCGCGATCTTTGATAAGGACTCTGCCATCTCATAGCAGAATACGGTTGGCTCGATCTCATACTGAATCAATGAGCTGTACTGATATTCTGATGTGTATCCTAAAATCAAGATTGGCTGTCTGATTCCATTGTTTCGAAGTGTGATCCCTTCTTCTAGGATTGCAACGGCAAATGCATCAACTCCGATCTTATTTAATTCTTTTGCAATTGGAACTGCTCCGTGTCCGTATCCGTCAGCTTTGATCACTGGCATTACTTTCACACCTTCTCCAACTACACGTTTTACTTCTCTTATATTATGACAGATTGCATCCAGATCAATAACTGCATGCACTCTATAGTACTGGTTCATAATTTCCTCCTGTAACGTCCTTTATATGAGCAATAATATCTGATGCGATCATGCTGTAAGCGCCCAGATCATGCTTTGCATGATCTCCTGCAAGACCGTGAAGATAAACTCCGTGAACTGCTGCCTCATGAACAGATAATCCTTCCCCCAAAAGGCCTGTGATCATTCCCGCAAGAATATCTCCACTTCCTCCAGTCGCCATTCCATCATTTCCGCTTTGATTAATATACACCAAATCATCTTCTCGTGCAACGATAGTTGTTGCATCTTTTAAAACAGCTGTACAATGATATTTCTCAGCAAGATCTTGTGCACTCTGACATAGATCTTCTTTGATCTGTGTGATATCACATGACATCAATCTTGCTGCCTCCATCAAATGTGGAGTCATGATCGTCCCATATGGATAATCAATTTTCATGTTAAATCTACTGATTATATTTAATCCGTCTGCATCAATGACCAATGGTTTTTTCCCTTTTTTCAAAACCATCTCTAACATTTCTTTCATTTCTTCACTGACACCAACTCCTGGGCCAAACAAGATACAATCACACCATTCTAAAGATTCTTCTAAATCTTTTCGTTCTCCAAATAAAATTTCTGGAAGTCTTGTCTGTAAAATCTGACGATTTCCAGCATCAGAAAGCACTTTCACAAGTCCTGCACCCATCCGAAGTGCTGCCTCTGCTGCAAAACATGCAGCTCCTGACATTGTTTCATTTCCAGCAATGATCAAAATCTTCCCATAGCTTCCTTTATTGGAATATGCTTTTCTTTCTGGCATTAAATGATCACTTTCCTCTAATATATATCCTGTCGCATACTTTTTGATCGTCTGGTTATGAAATCCTATGGATACCAGTTTAATATCTCCACAATATTCTCGTCCTGGATATAATAAATGACCTCTTTTATATCCACCAAATGTAACTGTTGATGACGCATGCACTGCACATCCAAGAATCTTTCCACTATCTCCACTGATTCCAGATGGAATATCAATTGCGATCACAGGCTTACCACATGCATTGATCCGTTCAATGACTTCTTTATAAACACCACCAACTTCTCTAGAAAGTCCAACTCCAAAAATCCCTTCGATCAAAAGATCATATTCATGAAAATTTACATCTTCACAATCTATCGGAAAATAGCCTAGATTCTTAAGTATCTGAAGCTGTAATTTTAGATCCGCTGAAGCTTTTTCTATATTACCAACGATCATATAATCCACTAAATAATCCTGCTCCAACAAAATTCTCGTACAAGCAAGTGCATCTCCTCCATTATTGCCAATTCCTGAAATGATCAATATCCTCTGTGAATGATCTGCTATCTGTGCAGCCTTATCTGCAACTGCTTTAGATGCTCTTTCCATCAATACAAGTCCCGGAATTCCTATTCCATGAATCGTCTCATGATCGACCGTTTGCATCTCCTGATTCTTTAATACATATCTCATACGCATTCTCCTATCGCAAAAGCTTGTGCAAATTCTCTTGTATTCGTGATCGATACATGAATTCTTGAAACTTGTTTATCTTTTGCTATCTCTTTCGCATTTCCATATAATTTGACATATGGCGCACCTGATTCATTTCTCAACACTTCAATCTCATATGGTTCCACACCGAAAAAGCCGGTTCCAAATACTTTGGAAACGGCTTCTTTTACAGCAAAATTGCCAGCTAAAGTCGTAGCATTGTCTTTTGCATATGCTAATTCAGTTGTCGTAAAAATTCTTGAAAGATGTCTTCCTCGAAGAATCATCTCTTCTATCCGGTATATCTCTACGAGATCTGTTCCTATTCCAGCAATCATCTTCTTACCTGCTATTCGTTCTCACTCTCTTCACGGTTGTGGACATTGTATGTTAATGTCATCAGACTTTCTGCTAAATGTACATTCTCTACTGTAACATTATCTGGTAAATGAAGATCGATCGGTGCAAAATTCCAGAATCCTTTAATTCCCCATTCTGCCATCTTCTTTGCGATCGCAGGTGCCTGATCCTTCGGAATTGTCAGTGCAGCGATCTTAATTCCATGTGTTTTGATAAAGTTCTCTAGTTCATCTGTATCAAGAACTTTCACTCCACGGACAGAAATTCCGATCAGTTTTGGATTCACATCAAAAAGTGCCATGACTTTGTATCCATAATCTTCATTAAAAGACTGATAATTCGCAAGGGCCTGTCCAAGATTTCCAGCTCCAACAATGATCATGTCATTTCTCTTATCCAGACCTAAGATCTTACCAATCTCTGTATACAGATTATCTACATTATATCCGTATCCCTGCTGCCCAAATCCACCAAAATTGTTAAGGTCCTGACGAATCTGAGATGCTGTTACCATCATCTGTTCACTTAATTCTTTTGAAGAGATTCTTGTAATATTCTTCGCTTTTAACGCTCCTAAATATCTGAAATACCTAGGAAGTCGCTTGATAACTGCTGAGGAAATATTCTTATCTGAGTTTGCCATTTTATTCCTCCAAAATCTTTATTTCGCTTATAATTATATAAGATTGTCTAATAACTGTCAATCTTTCCGTCATGAAAATATTTCATTTTTTCAAAAAATATGGTATTCTGAGAAATAATGTCTATAATAAAAAATTTGAAAGGGGTATCTTAATGATATTATCATGCCAGAATATCTGCAAAACATTTGTCGAAAAACCAGTCTTGCAGAATATCTCATTTCACTTAAATGAAAACGACCGGCTGGCGATCATCGGATATAACGGTGCCGGAAAATCGACACTTTTAAAAATATTGATTGGTGAAATCTCTTATGATGAAGGTGAAATTTCTTTAAAGAAAGACGCAAGCATTGGCTATCTTGCACAACATCAAGATCATACATTCCACCATACAATTTTTGATGAACTTCTTTCCGTCAAAAAAGAAGTCATTGAATTAAATGAACAGATGCGTACCTATGAACAGGAAATGAAACATCTGACCGGTGATGCACTAGAACAAAAAATGAATCAGTATACAAATGCTACTCATAGATTTGAGCAATTAAATGGTTTTGCATACAAAAGTGAGATCACAGGAATCTTAAAAGGACTTGGCTTTTCTGAAGAAGATTTCACAAAAGAGATCAACACTTTATCTGGAGGTCAAAGAACTCGTGTTGCTCTTGGTAAGTTACTGCTTAAAAATCCTGATATTCTGCTTCTTGACGAACCAACAAACCACTTGGATGTTGATTCCATAAGGTGGCTTGAAAATTACCTGTCTCATTACAAAGGAGCTGTGATCATCGTATCTCATGACCGCTATTTTCTTGATAAGATTGTCAATAAGGTCATGGAGATCGACCAAGGACACTCCATGCTGTTTGATGGAAATTATACAACATTTATCGAAAAACGTGATCAGATCAAAGCAATCCGTTTAAAAGAATACAAAAATCAGCAACAAGAGATCAAACATCAACAAGAAGTTATCAAAAAATTAAAACAGTTCAATCGTGAAAAATCAATCAAACGTGCAGAAAGCCGTGAAAAAGCTTTAAATAAGATTGATGTATTGGAGAAACCTACGGAATATAATGCTGATATGCGTCTTAGCATTGAACCAGAGATCATCAGTGGGAATGATGTTCTGACTTTAAAAGATGTATCCAAATCTTTTGGAAACAAATCATTATTCCATGGATTAAGTGCTGATATTTTTCGTGAAGAACGCGTTGCCCTGATCGGACCAAACGGAACTGGTAAAACAACACTGTTAAAGATCATTTGCAAAAAAATCAGTAATAATGGCGGTACGATTAGCCTTGGAGCTGGAGTTTCCATTGGATACTATGACCAGGCACAAGATAACTTAGATGATTCCAAAACGATTTTTGATGAAATTTCAGATGCTTATCCAGATCTTAATAACACAAAGATCCGCAATACTTTGGCTGCATTTTTATTTTATGGAGAAGACGTTTTCCGCCCGATCTCCTCTTTAAGCGGTGGAGAAAAAGGGCGTGTTTCTCTTGCAAAATTAATGCTGTCTCATGCGAATTTTCTGATTCTTGATGAGCCTACAAACCATTTAGATATTCAGTCTAAGGAGATTCTGGAATCTGCAATGAATGCTTATACTGGAACGATCCTTTATGTTTCACATGATCGTTATTTTATCAATAAAACTGCAACACGAATCTTGGAAATCTCTGATCATGGATTAACTTCTTATCCTGGAAATTATCAGGATTATATTGCTCAGAAGGAAAAAGAAAAGGCATCTCTTACTTCTTCTACTGCTTCCTCCGTTTCTGTTGATACAGAATCCAAACTCGATTGGAAACAACAAAAAGAAGAACAAGCCAAACAGAGAAAAAAAGAAAATCGTCTTAAAAAAGTCGAAGAGCAAATCACAGAGTTGGAAACGAAACAAGAAGAACTTTCAGAAGCTATGTCTTTACCTGAAAATGCTTCTGATCCTGCGAAATTAATGGAACTTAGCAATGAGCAGGCTTCCATCGCTTCTTCTTTGGAAGAACTTTATGAAGAATGGGAAACTCTTTGCTAATTTGTAAAAAAACATATATAATAGTAACGTTAACCGTATTGAAAAACAGGAGGTTTTTATGAAATTAATATCCTTTGTTGTACCTTGCTACAACTCTCAGGAATATATGAGACACTGCATTGACACCTTATTACCAGGTGGTGATCAGGTGGAGATTCTGATCGTTAATGACGGATCTTCCGATAACACTGCTGCGATCGCAGATGAATATGAAAAAAAATATCCTGACATCTGCCGTGCAATTCACCAGGAAAATAAAGGGCATGGTGGTGCAGTGAATACAGGAATCAAAAATGCCACAGGTATTTACCTGAAAGTTGTTGATAGTGATGACTGGGTAAATGAATATGCTTATGGAGAAATCCTTGATACTCTTGCGAATTTCTACAAACAGGGAACTGTCCTTGATATGCTGCTTTCTAACTATGTATACGAAAAACAAGGAGCCAAGAAAAAAACTGTTATTCATTATCGTCATGCAATCCCAAAAGATCAGATCTTTTGCTGGGATGATGTTGGACGTTTTCCTGTCAGCCAGTATATTTTAATGCACTCTGTCATTTATCGTACTGCACTGCTTCGTGAATGCGATCTAGAGCTTCCAGAGCATACATTCTATGTGGATAATATTTATGTATTCAAACCTCTTCCATATGTAAAAACAATGTATTATCTGGATGTTAACTTCTATCGTTATTTCATTGGACGTGATGATCAGTCTGTCAATGAGACAAATATGATCAAACGTATCGACCAGCAGTTTAAAGTTACTTATATCATGATTGATTATATGACTCAGTTTAATCTTGTAAGTAAGCCATTAGAACGTTATATGAGACATTATCTTTCCATTATCATGTGTATTTCTTCCGTGATCTCTGTAAAATCTGGACAGAAAGAGCATTTAAGGATGCGAAAAGAATTATGGAAATATTTATATGACAGTGACAAACGTCTGTATCGTAAGATCCGTCATAATATTACAAGCTGTGCAGTAAATCTGCCTGGATATGTTGGAAGAAAAGCTACAATTGCTATGTATAAAGCAGCTCGTAGATTTATCGGATTTAACTAAATATTTTTACATTAAAAGGTCCTGCAGAGGGCCTTTTTCTTGTTCCCCTCATCTTTTATTCTGCGTATTCTAATAATATAAAGTATGAAAGGCAACTTTCCATGCAGATTTCTGTTTCAAAACAAATCCATGCTGATCTTGCCCATCAGCATGGTTTTCTTGGAGAAGGTATCGGTATTGCTTATCTTGATACTGGCCTTTTCCCACATAAAGATTTCTCTCCGCATTCCACACGGATCGCCAAATTTGTAGATTTTGTTCATTCCAAATCTTTCAGCTATGACGATAATGGACATGGGACTCATATTACCGGCATCGCTGCTTCCTCTGCAACATTTGGTTCCGATTATTTGGGAATTGCTCCAAAATCCCATATCGTTTCTTTAAAAGTACTGGATGCCTCAGGAAACGGTGTTCAAAGCGCCTTCTTACAGGGTCTTGACTGGATTCATGAGTATCATCGCTCCTATCAGATCCGTATCGTTAACATCTCAATAGGAAGTCCTGGTTCCGAGGATAGTTCAGCCTCCAAAGAACTATTAAAACATGTCAACGCCCTATGGGATGATGGCCTTGTTGTTTGTATTGCCGGCGGAAACCATGGTCCAAAACCATACAGTATTTCAATTCCTGGTAATAGTCCAAAAATCATCACTGTTGGTTCCAGCGACGATAATTTTCAAATGATCGGAAGAAAACACTTCTCTTCAGGATATTCCGGACGCGGTCCCACAACATCCTGCGTTATGAAGCCGGATGTTGTTGCCCCTGGAACAAATATTTTTTCGTGTTCCTTAAATAACCGCTATACTATCAAAAGTGGTACTTCCATGGCAACCCCTGTCGTCTCTGGTTCTTTTGCTCTCTTGCTCGAAAAATATCCTTTTTACACCAATAAGGATATAAAAATGAAACTGCGAAAAAACTGCGACAAATTAAAAACCCCCAGACACCATCAGGGCTGGGGGCAGATCAATCTAAAAAAATTAATGGATCTTTGATAAACTTGTATCCTTAAACTTCCTCGTCAAATAAAAATTCACATAAGACCTGATTACTGACTAAGGTACCATCTTGCGTCAGAAAAACTCGGTCTCCTTCTTCTTTCATCATGCCTTGTTTCATGGATTCTATCAATGGCTTTCCATAGACAGAATCCATGGAGCAGCCAAAACGTTCTATAAACTCTTTCTTCGAAATGCCTTTCGTCTTTCGAAGTCCAAGAAACATAAATTCTTCCATCTGTTCATAAACTGATAACGAACGGGCTCCTTCATATGCATCTCCGAACGATTGAATCTCTAAATAGTCTTTCATATCGGAGGGATTCTCAAAACGTTTCTCATCCAGATACGAAGAGGCATTAAGCCCCACTCCCAAATACGGAATATGGGACCAATACCCAAGATTATGTCTGCTTTCAAAACCTGGCTTTGCATAATTTGAAATCTCATATTTGTCGTAACCATATTCGTTTAAAATCTTTTCTGTCATTCGATACATTAAAACTTCATCTTCTTCTGATGGAAGAAGTTCCTCTAACTTGTTATCTTCGTAAAAAGGTGTTCCCTCTTCAATGATCAGACTATACGCAGAAATATGTTCTGGAGAAAGTTTAGCTATTTTTCTTAAATTCTCTTCATAAGAAGTTAATGTTTGTTTCGGCACCGCACTCATCAAGTCAACATTGATGTTCAAAAATCCAGCTTGTCTTGCCCAGTCGAAACTTTGTAAAAATTCTTCATAGGTATGAATTCTTCCCAGATACTCCAATTCTTCTTTGACTGTTGACTGCAATCCAAAACTAATCCTGTTGATCCCATTTTCCCTATATGTACATAGTTTTTTTAAATCTACTGTTCCTGGATTCGCTTCAATCGTAATCTCAGCATCCTCACAAATATGAAAATGTTCAAATATAGTTTCACAAATCATTTGAATATCTTCTCTTCTAAGATATGATGGCGTTCCGCCTCCAATAAAGACGGTTACAACGTCTCGTGCCGCTAATTTCTTTCCCCAGAAAATCAGTTCTTCTTTTAGTTTCCCCAGGTATGCATGGATTGTTCTCTCCTCTGCCCGAAAGGAACAGAAATCACAATATCTGCACTTACTTTTACAAAATGGAATATGAATATAAAGCTCGATCGTATTAGTCTTCATCTAACTTCAGAACACTCATGAATGCTTCCTGTGGAATTTCAACATTTCCTACCTGACGCATTCGTTTCTTTCCTTTCTTCTGTTTCTCTAACAGCTTTCTCTTACGGGAGATATCTCCACCGTAACATTTGGCAAGAACGTCTTTTCTCATTGCTTTGACAGTTTCTCTTGCAATGACTTTACTTCCAATCGCTGCCTGAATCGGTACTTCAAACATATGTCTTGGAATTTCTTCTTTTAATTTTGTACACATCTTACGTCCTCGCTCATACGCGGTATCTTCATGTACAATAAAAGAAAGCGCATCAACTTCTTCTTTGTTGATCAAAATGTCTAATTTTACAAGTCTTGATGTCTGATATCCTTTCATTTCGTAATCTAAGGATGCATAACCTCTGGAACGTGATTTTAATGCATCAAAGAAATCATAAATGATTTCATTTAATGGAAGTTCATAACGAAGTAATGCCCTTGTCTCTTCCATATACTCCATTCCAAGATATACGCCTCGTCTTTCCTGGCATAATCCCATGATCGCTCCAACAAACTCAGAAGTTACCATGATCTCCGCTGTTACGATTGGTTCTTCCATATGGTCGATCTCAGATGGATCTGGAAGATTGGATGGATTCGTTAATTCGATCATACTTCCATCCGTCTTATATACGCGATAAATAACGCCTGGTGCTGTTGTCACAAGATCCAAGTTATATTCTCTCTCTAAACGTTCCTGAATGATCTCTAAATGCAATAATCCAAGAAATCCACATCTAAATCCAAATCCTAACGCAACGGATGTCTCTGCTTCAAATTGTAGTGCTGCATCATTTAACTGTAATTTTTCTAATGCATCTCTTAAATCCGGATATTTTGCTCCATCTGTTGGATATAGTCCACAATATACCATAGGATTTACTTTTTTGTATCCTGGAAGTGGTTCAGCACATGGATCATCTGCATCTGTGATCGTATCACCAACTCTGGTTCCCTGTACATTTTTAAGGCTGGCTGTAACATATCCAACCATCCCTGCTGTCAGTTCATCACATGGATTGAATCTTCCTGCCCCAAATGTACCAACTTCTACAACTTCTGCACTCTCTCCAGTTGCCATCATCTTCATCTTTGTTCCGACTTTGATCGTTCCTTCTTTGATCCTTGTAAAGATGATAACTCCTTTATATGCATCATACATACTGTCAAAGATCAATCCTTGTAATGGTGCATTCTTATCGCCCTCTGGTGATGGAATCTTCTCTACGATCTGCTTTAATACCTGTTCTACATTTAGTCCGCTTTTTGCAGAAATCTGAGGTGCATCTTCTGCATCGATTCCGATCACATCTTCAATTTCTGCTTTAACACGCTCTGGATCTGCACTCGGAAGATCGATCTTGTTGATAACCGGCATAACTTCTAAGTCGTGATCAATCGCAAGATAAACATTTGCCAATGTCTGTGCCTCTATTCCCTGTGCAGCATCGACAACAAGGATTGCTCCCTCACATGCTGCAAGACTTCGTGATACTTCATAATTAAAGTCCACGTGTCCCGGTGTATCGATCAAGTTAAAAATATATTCTTCCCCATCGTCAGCTTTATAAACAATTCGTACTGCCTGCGATTTGATCGTAATCCCACGTTCTCTTTCTAGATCCATGTTATCAAGAACCTGCTCCTGCATCTCTCGATCCGTTAATGTTCCTGTCATCTGAATGATTCGATCTGCTAATGTTGATTTTCCGTGATCTATATGTGCGATAATACAAAAATTTCGTATTTTACTCTGATCTATTGCCATAAGTTCCTCCTAATTATATTTCAAGTACATATGTCTTTTCAGACACTCCATTTTAGTATAACACATTATTTAATAATTCAGCAAGTAAACTCATAGACGCTTTTGCTTCTGATAACGTATTATTCTGCGCACCAACTTCCACTAACAAGCTTCTTCCTCTGTAGTGCAGATTATAACGATATCCTTTTACGTAAATTTTTCGTGTAAATCCAGGGTATTTCAAAGCAGCCTGTGCTTGCAATTGCAGGCTGAACGCAAGATTTGTCTGCTTATTTGGATTCTTTAAATATTTGATATTTCCATTTGTTGCTGTACGGCTCATTCCATTAAAAAACATGATCTGCGCCATTCTCTTTCCATTTTGTCTCGTCACAAGCTTTGTCGATTCATTGACTCCATCCCTGTGCAGATCGATCACAACCTGAATGGATGGATATTTTTTTAGATTCTTTTCAATTGCAGTTGCTGCATAATTATAAGCCTTGGATCGCTCCTCTTTTCCGTTTTTTACATCGTAAATGTTACGATCATGTACAACCTTGATATTTTTTTGCTCCAATCTCTTCGTTAAAACATCTCCAACACCGATCACAGTATCTGATTTTCTTCCTTTCCTGCTGCCACGGTATGCCTCACTCCCATGTGTATGATAAATTAAAATCTGCGGTTCATCAGATTTCCTTAATTTTAAGTTCGTGTTTAATAAAACTTTTCCATTTAACTCATTCTCTGTCGCCATTGTCGTACTGTCGATCTGATAAATATATTTTCTTAAATATTTTGAATTTTCCCATTTTTTTGCATGAAACAACTTTTCTTCTTTTTTTACCTCCTCTACCACCTCATCCGTTGTTTCATCATCCTGAAAATAATAATCTTGCTGTACTAGATCTTCTTCTTTTTTATCCTTATAATCTGTGCGATATTGTAAGATTGGTACTGTTTCCTGATAATACATACAGACCATGTCCGATAGAATATTTCCCGAAAATGTCACTTCCTTCTTAGATACTGCCGGAAAAAATCCTGTCATGATTCCATGATAATAATGATCCATGAATTCTAAAACCATTCCCTGCGCATTGATCTTCTGACTAAAAAAAATGATCAGAAAACAACCGATCGTAATACTCAATATCCATCTCTTTCTTTTCTCCATACTTTCATTGTATTCATTCATATTTTAATTATGCAGTAAATGATTGATTCCTTCAGATATCGTATAACTGATCCGTTTCATAGATTCATCAATATTTTTTGGTGTAACATGCATGGAAATAAATTCTTCATCAATATTTTCAGAAACATTTTCCAGAGATTTTTCTCCAAAAACATCATGAATGATCGCTGGAACAGAAATTACCGTTGGAACACCAATTGCAAGAACTGGAACACCAATCGTATGCTGTGTAATCTCATTCCTATGGTTTCCAACACCTGAACCCGGTGCAATTCCCGTATCGCTGATCTGAATCGTTTTATTTAATCTGCTATAACTTCTGGCCGCCAGAGCATCGATCACGATAACAACATCTGGTTTTATCCGGTCTGCTAATGATTCTAAAATCTCACTTGTCTCAATTCCCGTCTGTGCCATAACCCCCGGTGCGATCGCACTTAGTTCAAATTGATAATTTCCAATCCCCTCTTTTTGCAAATGTCTTGTAATATATAGATTGTTCACAACTTTAGGCCCTAACGAATCCGCTGTCACACCAGCATTTCCAAGTCCTGCGATCAGTATTTTTTTCTTTTTGTTTAACATTTCCTTTAAATTTAAAAACAATGCTTCACTCATTTCTTTATGAAAACTACCATCGTTTGTTGACAGATCTTTCGCTTCGATCGTAATATAGGTTCCCTTTGGTTTTCCTAAAGAGTCCTCCCCTTTTTTGTTTTTGATGATGATCTTTGTTTCTTTTATATGATTCGTTGTATCAATTCTTGTCTTTACGATAATTCCTGACTGTGCAGAGCCAATATTCTTCTCTTCTTTTAATTCCAGTGCCAGATCTGTACGATTTTGCATTGATTTTGCCTCCTTTTTTCTCTAGTATGTGATTGTTTTTAAAAAAATATTACATTTTTTCCCCAAAGATATTGACAAATTCAATCATTTTCTATAAGATATAACAGTATGTTTTGTGTATAGCTAACCGTGTCTCGCTATAGACAAGATTCAAGAGAAGAAAGAAATTTAAGTTATCATATTGGAGGTGCCCACTTTGGCAAATATTAAATCAGCAAAAAAAAGAATCAAAGTTATCAACACAAAAACAGAAAGAAATAAAGCAATCAAAACTAAAGTTAAAACATATATCAAAAAAGTAGAAGCAGCAATCGCAGCTAACGATAAAGCAGCAGCTTCTGAAGCTTTAACAGCTTGCATTTCTGAAATCAGCAAAGCTACTTCTAAAGGAATCTTCCACAAGAATACAGCTTCTAGAAAGATTGCTCGTTTATCTAAAGCCGTTAACGCTATTGCTTAATCAGATATCAAGAAACGAATTTTAATAAAATTAACCCGAAAAAAAGAAGCCACCGTCAGGCTTCTTTTTTTTCATCATTTTTATTATACTAGACTTCTTCTATCTTAAATTGATTGATTTATTTCTGACTGAACTGGATCAACAATAGTTCTACCCCAACTCTGTCACTGATCTTTCCTGTTTTAATTGATTCATCAGTTTTTGCACATGCTTCGATCATATCTCTGAGTGTATCCATTGAAAACATTTTCGCTTGATCTTTTAACTTTCCTGCAACAAATGCTGGAACTTTCATCTGCTTTGCGATCATCCCATTGCTCTTTCCAAGACAATCTAAATCTTTCACCTGAAGCAGCTGATTACACTGTCTGACTAACAATGCCAGAATTCCAAATGGTGATTCCTTTAACTCGATCAGATCATAATATAGTGTCAATACTTTTTCTCTTTGCTTTCTCGCAATTGCCTCAAGCATCACAAAGATCTGATTTGTCGTCTGAGAAGATGTCAACTCTTCCAGATCACGGATCGTAATTTCTTCTCTCTCTCCAACATAGGAGATCAATTTCTCTAATTCATTTTTTAAAGTATACATATCAGATCCACAGCGATATAAAAAACTTCGCATCGTTGCAGATGACATCTGTTTTCCTTCTTTCTTAAGCAATGAGGCCAGCCATCTGGATAATTCTTTATCTCCAGCAGATTCAAAACATACCGCATGTCCTTCCTTCGAAAGAAATTTATAAATCTTTGAACGCTTATCTACACTATCTTCTATAAAAAGCACAACACTTGTATCCGAGGCTTCCTTTAATCCTTCAATAAACGTATCATCACTTTTCTTTCCAAGTCCTGTTTCATCCAAGATCAAAAACCTATGATCACTAAAAAACGGCAGTGTTTTAGCAAGTTCAATAATCTCTATCGCATCAGCCCTTTTTCCTTCAAAATAAGAATAGTTCATCGTATCATCTTCTGAAACTAATGCTTTTTTTAACTGATTTTTCATCTGGGAGATCATATATTTTTCTTCCCCGTAGAATAGATAAAAACGTTCGTATGTATTTGTCTTGATATCTTCTAATATTTTCTTCATATTCTTTGCATCTCTTTCTATAGCTTTTGATAGTATACCTTTTTTTTGGAAGATTTTCAACCATCTCTTCTTTTGAAAAAAATAATCGCACCACTTCGATCTGTTCTATAAATCTTTGTGTGATATGTCTGTAGTCTGTGGATAGTTTCTAAATGTGGGTGTCCATATCTATTTTGTTTTCCACAAGAGATGACCGTCTGTTTCGGCTGAACCTTTTGTAAAAATTCATTACTCGTGGAATTTTTTGACCCATGATGTGCTGCTTTTAATATATCTGCTCTTTCCAATTCTTCTGATAATAGTTCTTCTTCGCCTTCTTTTTCCACATCTCCCGTTAACAGCACCCGATATCCAAGTATTTTTCCCTGCATTACCAACGATGCCGCATTCTTTTCCATCTGACTGTTCTTTTGAGGATGCAACACTTTCAAACTTCCATCTTTTGTAGTGATCTGCCTTCCTCTTGAAAGATAAAAAATAGTTGTTCCTCGTTTCTTCGCTATACCTATGATCTTTTTCATTGTCGCATCTTTTGGAATCTCTGGAAGCCCAAGATACTTAATTTTCCCCATCTCAAGTAATTCCTTGATCCCAGAATAATGATCGATATCCATATGACTGATCACCGCAATCTGAATCTTCTGATACCCCAGATATTTCATATACGGAAGAATCCGATATCTTCCAACCTGATCTTCACTGCTGCTTCCACCATCAAATATGATCGCCCCAGACTTCGTATCTGCTACAAAACAATCTCCCTGCCCAACATCAAGAAATACCAGACTCTTTCTTCTTGCCATTGGAATCCATATCAAAATGATCATGATAACATAAGCCAGACTGATCCTGATATGTCGATTTTGTCCATTTTTCTTCCATATCCACAATCCGGTCATAAAATAAAATAAGAGTACCCATAAAAATGGTACATGTCCGATCGTCAACATCCCATAAGACTGTCTGGAAATCCACAAAACCCCTTGGATCATCCATGAGATTGCTTCATGAAATACGGTATACGGCAAAAAAATCAAAAGAAAAGCTAAAGTAAAAGCACACGTTGCCAGTGGTACTGCTGCTACATTCGCAAGAAAAGAAAAAGCTGGAGCTTCATATTGAAAATATATGATCAATGGCAGCATCCCTATCTGGATAAAAATACAAAACGATAAAGATTCCTTCAACTTATAATATTTACCTTTCATCTTTGGTTTAACAAGTTGATAGATTGCGATCACAAAAACTGCTGTAAATGAATATAAAAAACCCGTATCATAGATTCTGTACGGACACATTATAAGTAAGACAATTCCTGCAAAAGCTCCTGCAGACATCATATCATAGTGTTCTCCTAATATCTCTGACAGGAAGTAAACACCCAACATCATCACTGCACGAAGTGACGATCCCGATCCACCTGTTAAAATACAATAAAACACTGCGCCTGTCATTCCTGCCAGTGAACCAACTACAAAATTTCCACACCACTTGCGAACCAATTTATATACCCTTCTTCCTGCCAACGATATATGAAGTCCTGATACCGCAAGTAAATGAATTAATCCACTTTCCTTAAAGTCATCTTTAACCTCATCACTCAGTCCATTTTTATCACCTATTAACATCCCCTTTAAGAAATCACTTACTTCATTTTTGTATTGAATTTCTAACTGATGTTTCATGTACTCTCTACATTGCAAAATCTTTTCCTGAAAATATATATTTTGATGTCCTTCGATCTCAATATTTTTCGAATATACATGATAGTAAATTCCTTTACTGAAATAATAATGTCTGCTTGAAAATTGGCCAGGGTTAGCTGCATCTTCCCATTCTTCTAATTCTCCTTGAAACCGAAGAATATCTCCTGGAATGATCTTTTCATCCTCGGGTGTATATAAAAGGATCTTCCCCTCCAAATTTTTATTTTTTAAAAGTACTGCTAACTTTCCCTTCTTTGTTTTCGATACTTCTAAAACTCTTCCCATTGTATATTCTGTCGCCTTTTCCTTTACCTGAATCAGATCAAGTTTCATGGAAGTCTTAAAACCTAACGATAATAAAATTCCTGCAAGTATTCCAACTACAACCCATCCATAACGCCTATCACTAAAAATCAAGGACGCCAACAGACAAATACCTGTCAATAGATAAAAAGCCGCTGTCATGGACATAATATTCCATACAACGGCTGTTCCGGATAACACTCCGGCAAATATAAGAACCATCGGTCTTTGTTTCATAAATTATTTCATTGGCAACTTACCAAATACAAAACTATCTCTTCCAAGAGCACCAATTGCTGTACCATCTGTATCAAGCATTGGCTCTCCAGAAATTGAAAATGATACATAATTGATATCTTTTAACTGAGTCAGTGTATATACAATACCAGCACGGCAGATCAAATCTCTATTCTCTGAAATTCGTTTATACCCTGTCGAAAAATCAATCTCAACGATATTTGTATTCACTGATACACCATTGATCATAATTCTCTTTGGAATCACTGAGTGTATCTTATCACTCTTTGGAGTCTGTTGAAGTTTCTTTAATAAAATCTTCACTTTCTGCTGCTGATTCCCTTCAAGCTTCACATTTTCTTTCTTCATGATCAATTTCGTAACATCATTATTTGTATAGTAAATTGCTGTTCCTTTTTGATTGCCTTGGTCATTGGTTTCTTTTTTTGACCGGCATCCTGCCACTAAAGTCATCAAAGCCAGACAAAGCAAAAAGATCATGCATAATTTTCTTTTCTTCATCTCTTCCTCCTAGCCTTTATACTTTAATGGAATTCTAAGTGTAAATGTTGTTCCTTCACCAACCTTACTGTATAACTTAATCTCTCCATTATGAAGAGAAACAACGCTCTTTGTGATCGCTAATCCAAGTCCTGTGCCTCCAGTATCTCTTGATCTTGCTTTATCCACGCGATAAAAACGATCAAATACCTGATCCTGGCAATCCTCAGGAATTCCAACACCAGAATCTGCAACTTTCACATAAAAATACTTATGATCTGCATTCAGTGTCACGCGGATCCACCCATCATCTTTGTTATACTTGATACCATTCTCAATCAGATTCGTAAGCCCTAAAGACAACTTCACTTCATCAATCTCTGCTGTTACTGGACGAAAACTTTCAAAGATCAATTCGATATTACGCTGCAGAGCCAATGGTTTTAAACGCTTCATGATAATCTCCAACAATTCATTGATACTTACTGTTGTGATCTGAAGCTGCGCTGCTTTCTTGTCTAGTTTCACCAGAGATAACAGATCTGAAATGATCACGTTCTCACGGTCGATCTCAGCAACGATATCCTGCATGAATTCTCGATATAATTCAGCCGGAACCTGATCTCCCTGCTGAATTAAAGAATCTGCAAGA
>OGYH01000197.1_pt1 | contig 62479 bp, 45 predicted proteins | sample 1576511 | NCBI WGS metagenome assembly OGYH01 (sample SAMEA3541522, study PRJEB24748) | human gut metagenome | biome: human gut; feature: human-associated habitat; material: faeces | place: China | collected 2012
GGGGGCTCCGACATGTCCGAGGACGATTTGGGAGGTAACCCTGCGCGCGGCCGGTGAGACCAAACCCCGCCATGCTTCTTATGTGCAGCAAAGCTAATGCTGCTAAAATACAAAGCGCTCATGTAGTTTAAACGCACGACGATAAGGAGCACCAGTGGGTAACCACTTCCGTACCTCCGGTGCGGGCGATGATGCCCCCAAGACGCAGACAGGCGTCCAGGGCAGTCGTTTCGCCACTCCGGATTCAGAGGGCCAGCCTGTTGCTCAGGTCCCCGCTCAGCCGGCAGATCAGGCACAGCCGGCATCCGATCCCTTTGCCTACAATCCCACCAGCGATGTCGCGCTTTCCGGCACGGCGGGTTTTGAGCCCGTTCAGGCCGTGACCGCTCGCGTGGAGCAGCCTCAGGCTGGCGCCGCCACGCCGCAGCCTACCATGGCCGGCATTCCCGACCCCATGGCCCCTGCGACGCCGGTTCCTCAGCCTGCGCAGTCCGGCCTCTTTGCCGCTATTCCCGACCCCACGCAGCCTGCTTCCCCGGTGGTCAAGAGCGATCAGGCAGCCGAGGTCGCAAGCCTCGATAACGCGCTCAACAATCCCGATTTTACGTCGGTGTTTGCGCCCATCGATCCGCAGGCTAGCCGCAAGAAGATGGCCAAGCAGGCCGGTGTCGAGCCCGTCATCCTTATGGAGCATGTCACCAAGATCTATCCGGCACAGCCCAACAAGCCCGCGCTCGACGATATCAACATCGAGATCTATCCGGGCGAGTTCGTCTTCCTGGTCGGTCACTCCGGCTCGGGTAAGACCACGCTGCTATCGACGCTCAACCGCGACGTCAAGCCGACGAGTGGCCGCATCCTGGTTGCCGGTCAGGACCTCATGAAGATCAAGAACCGCAAGGTTCCGTTCCTGCGCCGCCAGATTGGCGCCGTGTTCCAGGACTTTAAGCTTCTGCCGCAAAAGACCGCCTACGAAAACGTGGCGTTTGCCCTGCAGTGCATCGGCAAGCCCAAGGGCGTCATTCGCAGCCAGGTGCCCGAGGTGCTGCGCCTGGTCGGTCTGGCCGATCAGATGGACTCGCTGCCCGACCAGCTTTCCGGTGGCGAGCAGCAGCGCGTTGCCGTCGCCCGCGCTATGGTCAACCGTCCGCCGCTGCTGATCTGCGACGAGCCGACGGGCAACCTCGACCCGGCGATCTCGCTGGGCATCATGAAGCTGCTCGAGCGTATTAACCGCACCGGCACCACCGTGATCGTCGCCACGCACGACCGCGAGATGGTCGATAGCATGCACCGTCGCGTGATCGCCCTCGAGGGCGGCCACGTTATCCGCGACCAGGAGAGGGGAGGTTACGGCAACTATGGCACCAACTAACGTGGGCTACTCCTTCAAAGAGGCAATCAGCCACTTCTTCCGTAACTGGACTACCTCGCTCGGCGCCGTCATCACGATTTTCCTTTCGCTGTTTATCATCGGTCTGTTCATTATGGGCTCCGCGATGCTGAACTCCGTGATCGGCACCGTCGAGGATCAGGTTGTTATCAACGCATTCATCAGCGATGATGCCGACCAGGCGGACGTCCAGGCCTTTGAGGCCGAGCTCAAGACGTGGAGTAACGTCAAGTCCGTGACCTATAAGGATAAGGACGACGCGTTGGCCGAGTATACGAGCAAGATGTCGGGCAACGCCGATGCCACCATGAGTGCGCTCGACGGCCAGAACCCGCTTCCGGCCTCGTTCGCGATTGAGATGGACGATCCGTCTCAGGTCGAAAGCACGGCCAAGAAGCTCAAGAAGAATGCCGATTTCCAGAAGATCGCGGATGACGGCGACGTCAACGCGAGCGTGCTGTACGGCCAGGAGGAAGTGAGCCGCCTGTTCCAGGTGACCAACTACATCCGCATCGCCGCCGTGGTGCTCGTTGGCCTTCTGACCTTTATCGCATTCATCTTCATCAACAACACGATTCGCCTGTCCATCACGGCGCGTCGTCGTGAGATTGCGATTATGCGTCTGGTCGGCGCCAGCAACGGCTTCATTCGTGGCCCGTTTATCACCGAGGGCGTACTGCAGGCCATTTTGGGCTCGCTGCTTTCCATCGGCGTTCTGGAGCTGCTGCGTAATCTGATGATTCCGCGTCTGCAGGAGAGCATCGGCTGGATGTCGTTTGCCCTGCCGATGCAGTACTACCTGGTGACCTATGCTGCGCTGATTCTGGTCGGCGTGATTATCGGTCTCTTTGGTTCTGCCATCGCCATGCGCCGCTACCTGCGCGTGTAGGCATGCCTGGAATTCACCCCTTCCAACGGGTCGTCTCTTATGGGGCGACCCGTTTTTTGATCCCTAGGGAACGGCAGGATTGCGGATCATCGTGGCGCTGGTCTATCTATGTGATTCGTTTTCCTCCGCCCCCAAGGACCATTTGGGTAGACTCTTGGGGTGTAAACGACCATCGATAGTTTGGAGGCGCCATGGGGCGCAATAATAAGCATAAGCGTGGAGCTCGCAATAAGCGCGGGCCGGTGCGCAGCGAACGCCGTCCGAGCCTGACCGGACGCGTGCAGCTCCATGAGCATAGCGCCTACGTTGTAACCGAAAACGGCGACTACAAGGTCATGGGTCGCGGTAAGCGCGAGATCATGGATGGAGATACCGTTGCCGTGAGCATTAAGAACAGCCCACACGGTGAACGGCGTGCCGTGATCGAAGGCGTGGTTGAGCGCGCAGCCATAAGCGTGGTGGGCACGTACCAGACCGCCGGTCCGCTTGGTGTGATCGAGCCGCTCGATTCGCGTCTGAAGGCCGACTTCTTCATTCTGCCCGAGGATACCTCGGCGGATTGTCTGGGCGTCCACCCGGGTGATGCCGTTGTCGCGCGCATTTTGACCTACCCGACGCGCCTGGAATCGGGCACCGTGACGATCGAGCGCCGCATTGGCGGAGATGGCGCGCCCGATTTGGGCGTTCAATATGTGATGGCGCGTTACGGCTATACCGATAGCTATCCCGAGGCCGCGCTGGACGAGGCCGAGGGACTTTCGCTCGATGTGACCGCGGCGCTTAAAGATCCGCTTCGCCGCGACCTGCGCGACCGCTTTGTTATCACGATCGACCCGGTCGACGCGCGTGACTTTGACGATGCCATTTCGCTGGAGCGCACACCCGGGGGCGGCTACAAACTGGGTGTGCATATCGCTGACGTTTCTCACTATGTGGCTTGGAACGGGCATATCGATCTTGAGGCTCGCCATCGTACGACATCGGTGTATCTGGCCGATCGCGTGCTTCCCATGCTGCCCGAACGCCTGTCCTGTGACCTGTGCTCGCTTCGCCCTGACGAGGACCGTCTAGCGTTTACCGTTGACATTGAGCTCGATGCGCAGGGCCGCGTTCGCCATTACGATTCGTACCCCAGCGTGATTCGCTCGCGTGTGCGCATGGATTATGACGGCGCCGAGGCGCTGCTGGTGCGTGCCGGCGCGGTTGAGTATTCGGTGCTGGAGGGTGCGGCCGAGGATGTTGCGGCTGCCGAGACCTCGCGCGAGGAAGCGCTTGAGCGCGGTCTTGCGTGCGAGGAGGCCGCCCGCGGCTGCAACGTCGATCTCGGCGATTTCCTTGTCGCCGCCAACGAACTCGCCGAACTTCGCCGTCGCATTCGTCGCGCCCGCGGCTCAGTCGATTTTGACACGGCCGAGATCCGCGCTCTATTGGATGAGGACGGAGTACCCATGCAGATTGTCGCGCGTGAGCGTTCGTGTGCTACGTCGCTTATCGAGGAAGCCATGCTGCTCGCCAACGAGTGCGTTGCAGAGTGGCTGGCAGACCGTGATATCGAGGCCTGCTATCGCGTGCATGAGGATCCGAGCCCCGATAGCCTGCACGGTGCCGCCGTTGCGCTGGCGCAGCTCGGCATCATCGACGATCGCCGTGCTGCCGGTATTGCCCTGGGGAGTCCCGATGAACTACAGGCTGCAGTTGATGCTGCCGCCGGTACGGCCAACGCACCGCTCGTCAACACGCTGCTTCTGCGCAGCATGCAGCGCGCGCTGTACAAACCGCGTAACGAGGGCCACTTTGCGCTCGCCGCGCCGTGCTACTGTCACTTTACGAGTCCCATCCGTCGCTACCCCGATCTGGTGGTGCACCGCGTGCTCAAACTGCAGTTGGCATACGAACAGCTGGGTGGAAAAGACGCCTTAGTGCGTACGCCCAGGCTGATCGGAAAAGGCCGGGAGTCGCTTCCGCGCATTCTGCCGCAAATTTGCCGTGCGTGCAGCGATGCCGAGCGCGCGGCCGACGCCGCCAGCCACGCGACGCAAAAGATCAAGATTGCCCAGTACTACGAGGATCGCCTGGGCGAGCGCTATGCCGGAACGGTCTCGTGGGTTAGCAGCATGGGCCTCTTTGTACGCTTGGACCTGACGCAGGTCGAAGGCTTGGTTTCGATCAAGAGCCTGGGCAACGAGTGGTTCGAGTTCGACGAGGATACGCTTACGCTGACGGGCGCCGACACGGGCACTCGTTACGAGCTGGGGCAGCGCGTGATCATCGAGGTCTCGCGCGTCAATACCACGCGCGGGCACTTGGACTTTAAGCTTATCCATTAGCTAAATCCCGACTCGTGGCGGGAGAGCGGAGGGCGGTCTTTCGGGGCCGCCCTCCGCATTTGAATCGTGGCTACCTTGCCGTCTGCTCGGCCGCCCGCTTACCTGCTATTTGAGAGGTAAAACCTACCAAAATAAACCTGTCCCTTTTTGGCAGGTTTACAAGAAAGCGGGGATGAGATGGCGACGGTGTACGGTTATGCGCGGGTGAGTTCGCGCGATCAGAATCTTAATCGGCAGCTGGATGCGCTGGGCGCCTATGGCGTGGGCTCGGCGAATATTTATGCCGACCATGCGAGCGGCAAGGACTTCGATCGACCGCGTTATCGCGAGCTGCTGCACGTCCTGGGAGACGGGGACGTGCTGGTGGTGCTTTCTATCGACCGACTTGGTCGTAATTACTCCGAGATTCTTGAGGAATGGCGACGCATTACCAAGGAGCTCGGAGTTGCCATTGTGGTGTTGGACATGCCATTGCTTGACACGCGCGCCAGGGCCAGCGGCGCGCCGGATGTGACCAACACCCTGATTGCCGATATAGTGCTGCAACTGCTGAGCTACGTGGCGCAGGTGGAGCGCGAGAATATCCATCGGCGCCAGGCGGAGGGAATTGCAGCGGCGCGGGCGCGAGGGGTCCGTTTCGGTCGACCTCGCAAGCCGTGCCCTCCTCAGTTTGAGCAGGTGCGCGATAGCTATGAGGCAGGCGATATTACCCGCAGCCAGGCGGCAAAGCGCCTGGGCGTGTGCGTGGGGACGTTCGATCGCTGGATGCGCGAGTCGGGGTAGGGGTTTGCGGCACGTCCGATTGGCGCCCACGCGAGGCGGTATCGGTAACAGCCCTGTTACCGATAATGCGACCTTGTTGAATTATTTTGTGTCGCGCGTATTTCCGAGCGGTCGGATTTGAGGGGCGAGCGGTAGAACGCTCGCCCTTTGTGCGCCACGATGCGGTACAATGTACCGTAAAAGCTGTTTGTATCCGGTACGAATCGTTCGTTGGTCTTTAATTCTTCTCAACGGAGGTGTTTGAGATGGCAAACGGATTGCTTTTGCGGCTTCGCGAGCGTGAGCTCAGCGCGAGCCCGGCGGAACGCAATGTCATCGCATATGTAAGCGCTCATCCGCACGAGGTGGTCGGGCTGTCCGTCCGCGGTCTTGCCGATGTCACGTTCTCCTCGCCCTCGAGCATTTTGCGCTTTTGCAAGCGCTTGGGTTTTGCGGGCTACAAGGAGTTCCAGCGCGAACTGATTGCCGAGCTGGCGCTCTTGGGTGACAAGAAAGACGTTGCCCTCGAGGACATCTCCATGGATGACAGCGTCGAACGTATCGTGGGGAAGGTGATGAAAAGCAACGTGCGCACGATCGAAGCGACGGCGCGAACGCTCGATTACACCGTCTTGGAGCGATGTGCGGCCCGTCTTAAGCGGGCACGTGCGGTCAATCTGTTCGGTATCGGTGCCTCTCGTTTGGTCGCGCACGATCTGGCGCAAAAGCTCATGCGTGTCGACAAGGAGTGCCATCTGTACGACGACTGGCATGATCAGCTCTTGTGTGCCAAGAACATGCATGAGGGCGATATGGCAATCGCCTTTAGCTACTCGGGCTTGACGCAAGAGGTGCTGGACTGCACCGCCGAGGCCCAACGCCACAACTGTCCCGTTGTGGCCGTGACCAAAGTAGATGGATCATCCAAGCTTGCCACCATGGCCGATGCCGTGCTCGGCGTCGCTGCGAGTGAGCCCTTGGTCCGCAGCGGTGCCATGGCTTCGCGTATGGCCCAGCTTATGGTTGTCGATGCCCTGTACGCTGCTTACGTTGCCAGCGACTACGAACGGGCGACGCATGTCATTAAGCAAAACTACATCGAGAAACAGGAAAGATGAGGTGAATGAAATGCTCGATTTAACAAAATTCACGACCGAACAGCGTAATCAAAGGTCAATGGACCTCGATACGATGACATCGCTGCAAATCGTCACGACGATGAACGATGAGGATCTTCGTGCCGTCCAGTCGGTCACAAAAGTGCTGCCCCAGGTTGCCACAGCAATCGACTGGGCTGCTGAGGCACTCGAGCGCGGTGGGCGCGTCTTTTACATGGGCGCAGGCACCAGCGGTCGTCTGGGCGTACTCGACGCTTCGGAGTGTCCGCCCACGTTTGGCGTGTCACCCGATCTGATTGTCGGGCTCATTGCCGGAGGCGAGACGGCGTTTATCAAGGCTGTCGAAGGTGCCGAAGACAGCGAGGAGCTTGGCGCGAACGACCTGCGAGAGCGTGGACTCTCGGACAAGGATTGTGTCGTTGGCCTGGCAGCAAGCGGCCGTACTCCTTATGTGGTGGGCGGCCTTGTGTACGCCAAGGCAATTGGGTGCAAGACCATTGCAATTGCCTGCAACCAAGGGTCGAAGATCGGGGAGAGCGCAGATCTTGCCATTGAGCCCGTGCCTGGTCCCGAGGTGCTGACCGGCTCAACGAGGCTCAAGGCGGGAACGGTTCAAAAGCTCATCCTCAACATGATTTCGACCGGTGCCATGGTCAAGATCGGCAAGGTATACCAAAACCTGATGGTCGACGTGCAGCAGACGAACGAGAAGTTGGTGGTGCGCGGACAGAACATCGTGATGGAGGCGACCGGCTGCACGCGCGAGCGCGCTGTTCAGGCGCTTGTAGATGCCGACGGCCACGTAAAAACCGCTATTGTCTCGGTACTGCTGGACTGCGATGCCGAGCAGGCTGCGGTAGCTCTTGAGCGGGCGCGCGGCCATGTCCGTGCTGCGGTGAGTGGCCATGAGAAGAGCAATGCCGATGCCCAATAGGTGCGCGGCGTGAGCTGATATGACATCCAGATGAGATACCCAATACAAGGAGGAGTTATGACGAACAAAGAGCTGGCTCAAAAGCTGCTGGACCTTTTGGGCGGTAAAGACAACGTGCTCGCAAACGCGGCGTGCATGACGCGCCTGCGCGTGACCGTCAAAGACACGGGCAACGTCGACACGGAGGGTATTAAGGCACTCGACGGCGTGATGGGCCTGGTCGAGGACGACACGATGCAGATCGTGCTGGGTCCGGGCAAGGTGAATAAGGTGCTCGAGGAGTTCTCCAAGCTCACCGGCCTTGCGAAAGGCGTTGCTGACGAGAGCGTGGTTGACGCTGCGGCCACAAACAAGGCCGCGCAGAAGGCCAAGTACGAGTCCAAGCCGGTTCAGGCCTTCCTCAAGAAGATTTCCAATGTCTTCGTCGCCCTGCTTCCCGGCATCATTGCGGCTGGCCTCATCAACGGTATCTGCAACGTCATTAACGTCTCGACGGCAGGCGCGCTTGCAGGCGAGTGGTGGTACCAGGGCATTCGTTCCATGGGCTGGGCCCTGTTTGCCTATCTGCCCATCTTGGTGGGCTATAACGCGGCACGTGAGTTTGGTGGCTCCGCTGCGCTGGGCGGCATCGCCGGCATGATGTGTATCGCCAACAGTGCCATGCCCCTGCTTGCGCCTGGCGCGGCTGATCCTGCCACTGCCATTCTGCTGCCGCTTACCAATGCGCAGTACAACCCCGCAGCGGGCGGCATGATCGCGGCTCTCATCGCTGGTGCATTTTTTGCCTGGATGGAGCGTCAGATTCGCAAGGTTATGCCCAACGCACTCGACACGTTCCTGTCCCCGTTGCTGGTGCTCATCATCGGCGCCTTTGCTCTGATGCTCGTCATCCAGCCGGTTGGCGCATGGCTGACGACTGCCATCTTTAGCGTTTTGACCTTTATCTTCGAGAAGCTGGGCGTCCTGGGCGGCTATATCCTGTCGGCGGGTTTCTTGCCGCTGGTGTCCGTCGGCCTGCATCAGGCGCTCACGCCGATCCACGCTATGCTCAACGATCCCGACGGCGCTACCAAGGGTATCAATTACCTGCTGCCCATCCTTATGATGGCTGGCGGCGGCCAGGTCGGTGCCGGTCTGGCGCTGTACTTTAAGACCAAGAACGCCAAACTCAAGAAGTACGTCGCCGAGTCCATTCCCGTTGGAATTCTGGGTGTGGGCGAGCCTCTGATGTATGCTGTTACGCTGCCGCTCGTTCGCCCGTTTGTGACGGCCTGCCTGGGTGCCGGATTTGGTGGCGCGCTCGCGGCGCTGCTTCACATCGGCACGGTTTCTCAGGGCGTTTCCGGTCTGTTTGGCCTGCTGATCGTCGTTCCTGGCCAGCAGCTCGGCTACGTTGCCGCTATGCTGCTTGCCTATGCCGCCGGCTTTGTCCTGACGTGGTTCTTTGGCGTCGACGAGCAGAAGATCAACGAGTTCTTTGGCGAGTAGTTTGATATCGCGAGCCGTGTTGCTCAGAGCTCGCGGCGCGCGGCAGATTTCTTGATGCTATGGTTGTGCCGGCGGGGCTAACTGCTCCGCCGGCCTTTTTTAAAGGAGCGTTGAAGCGTGAAAACGGGTATTTCGATTTATCTTTCCAGCCCTCTGCAGGATATTGAGCGGACGATTGAGCGTGGTGCTGCGGCGGGTGCGCGCTATGCGTTTACCTCACTGCATATTCCCGAGGATGGGGGAGCGGCGTATGCCGATAAGGTCCGTCATGTGCTGTCGCTGCTTTCCGCCCGCGGCATTGCGCTCATTGCCGATGTGGGGCCGCGCACGTGCGATTTGCTCGGGCTTGAGCGCATCGAGGACCTGCGCGATCTGGGGTTGGAATACCTTCGTTTGGACTATGGCTTTAGCGCCCAGCGGGTCGCGGAGCTGTCCGGTGTATTTCGCATTGTGGTCAATGCATCGACGGTGAGTTCTGATGAAATCGCATCGTGGCGTGAGGCCGGTGCCGATGTGACTCGTTTTGCCGCCTGCCACAATTTTTACCCCAAGCCTTATACCGGCTTAGCTCTGGAGGACATTGCTCGGGTGAATCTTCGTCTTGCGGCGCTTGGATTCGAAATCATGGCTTTTGTGCCGGGTGATGCTAACGTTCGCGGGCCGGTATTCGAGGGGCTGCCGACGGTTGAGACGCAGCGCGGTCGCGCGTCAAAGGTTGCCCTCAACATGCTTGAGCTCGCACATGGCGCCGATTGCGACATTGTGTTGGTCGGCGACCCCGATCTTTCCGATGCGGGCTGGGCGCAGTTTGCTCAAGTTTCCGCCGGATACGTGGACTTGCAATGCGAGCTTGAGTCCAGTTATGCCTATGTACGTGGGCAGATTCATCACGACCGGCCCGATTCGAGCGTCCTCATCTTTAGGTCTCAGGAGTCGCGCACGACGCATAAGCCGGATTCCGTGCCGACAGATGCCGGAGCCGGCCTGCCGCGAAAGGCGGGGTCGATCGCTGTGAGCAATAGCGGCTATGGGCGCTACGAAGGCGAGCTTGAGATTGCTCGGGTCGATCTTCCCGGTGACGAGCGTATGAACGTTGCGGGCCATATCAAGCCCGAGGCAATGGAGCTGCTGCCGTTCATCAAACGCGGATTCGGGGTACGGTTCGTTTAGCGTGTAATCCGTGGGCTACAATTGGGCCATCGTGCGAAGGCGCCTCGTGTGGCGTGTGCCTGCGTTGGCCGATCTTTATTCGGAGGATTCTCATGACCGTACTATTTGTTGAATATCCCAAGTGCTCGACCTGTAAGAAGGCTAAGGCATGGCTGGACGAACACGGGGTAGAGTATATCGACCGCGATATCGTTTTGGACAATCCCACGGCTGATGAGCTTGCGACCTGGATTGCTCGTTCGGGGCTGCCGGTGCGGCGCTTCTTCAATTCGTCGGGCATGAAATATCGAGAGCTGGGCCTGAAGGCGCGTCTGGATGCGGGCATGACGGATCGGGAGTGCTACGAGCTGCTGGCGACCGACGGCATGCTGGTCAAGCGTCCGCTGCTGGTGGGCGACGACTTTGCGATCCCCGGCTTTAGGGAAGCGGCTTGGGCCGAGGCGTTGCTGTAGCGGCTGCGGAAAGTGCGACCCGTTTTGAGTGCTCGGGGCGGGACGTGTTTTCCATCGGCGGGCTCGCTCGGCTCAATCCTCGAGCTGTGCCCATTCGTGCGGATCGTAGACCTTTACGTGCTTGTTGGGCTTGCCGCTCCAGTACTCCTCGTCCATAAAGGGCAGATATGCCTGAACGCCGGGGCAGATAAAGGGAATCCGCTGCTGTTGCAGTCGCTCGCGCTGGCGCTGCTCCAGGTGCGCCTCGGATATGACGGTCGGCATACCGGACAGCTCGACGAGGCTTGCCTGGATTCGCTTAAGGTCGGGGAGTCCCGCGTGCCATGACATCCGCATGATCAAAAATGAGGCGCGGCGGTAGTTTGCCCGCATCACCGTGATGGCGGGGCGCAGTGTGGGATGGATCTTGTCCCGTTCGGGCCAAAGGTCAGCAGTGATCTCGAGGCCCAGGGTCTCCCATAGGTAATCAAGCTCTTCGTCCACGGCGCCTCGATATCTACGCGATCATTGATACTTCGATTGTGTTGCCTGGTGCTATCGTTTTCGCGGTAGAATCTGCCAACGGTTGACGGCTACCGCTTGCGGCGTTTTGCCCTTCGTGTGCAGCGGTCGGCTTCACAGGTCCTTCACGGGTTGGACTAAATTAGGCCAATTTGGCTGAATTTTAAAAAAGTCATAATTGGGGCTTGCGTCACGGCGGTACTTCCCGTATATTTCTTTCTTGCGCAAAGGCACAGCCGAGCGCAGCGATGCAATCATTGGGATGTCGTCTAATGGCAGGACAGCGGATTCTGGTTCCGTCAATGGGGGTTCGACTCCCTCCATCCCAGCCATTGCATTTGCTACATATGGCCCGTTCGTCTAGCGGTTTAGGACGCCGCCCTCTCAAGGCGGAGATCACCAGTTCGAATCTGGTACGGGCTACCAAAATTGAACGCCCGGGCCTCGTAAGAGACCCGGGTTTTGTGTATTGACCGATATTTAAGGCGCGCGTTGAGTCTGCCGCCCGGACCGAGGAGTTGTCATGGACCTGCCTATCAGCTTGGAAGACATCACGTATGCCGAGAACTATCTGGCGCAGGGCGACCTGGCTACGGCGACGCCGCTGCTGGAGCGTCTGGTTGAGCTCGCCGAGGAGTATATCGACGCTGAGTGCAAGACGGAGGAGAAGCGCCAGTACTTTAGCTTCGATAGTAAGTTTGAGCGTCTGGCCTATCGCCGCGTGGAGAAGGATCCGCGCGAGCTGGTGCAGGTCGAGGTTCCCTTTGACCGCCTGTACTCCGACATGGCGTTTGCCTACATCCGCCAGCAGGATTATGTGAGTGCTCGGAATGCCCTGATGCAGGCCGTGCGTTGGGATCCCATGAACTGCAACTATCGCTTGGACTTGGCCGAGCTGTTCCGTGCGCTCGAGGACAAGCAGGAGTGGGCATCGCTCTCGTTCTCGGTGCTGGAGCGCGCGAGCGACGGTAAGTGCGCCGCACGCGCCTACACCAACTTGGGTCAGTACTTCTTGGAGCCCGAGACCGAGAACATTTCGGCTGCCGTGGGCTGCGCGCGTCTGGCGCTGCGCCTGGCGCCCAATGATGCGCATACGACGCGCCTGCTCAATAAGATCCATACCACCTATCCTGATGCCGCCGATGAGAGCGACGACCACGTGATGGGTGAGCTCGCCCTGCAGGGCGTGCCGACCTCACCTTCGGCCGAGATCGCCATCTGCCTGATCATGTGTGCGACCGACGCTGCGAGCGACGGCGACAAGCAGGAGGCTACGCGCCTGACGGTCCGTGCCCGCGACCTGGTGGGCGAGGAGGCATGCGCGGCGATTATTAAGCTGGTGCGCGAGAGCGATGCCGAGCTTAACGCCGAGCGCAAGGCAAAGCGCGAGGCTGCGGGCTCAAACGCCGACGACGTCAAGGAGGCCGGCGATGCCCAGTAAGCGCGAGCGCAAGCTCATTTCCAAGAATCGCTCGGCGCATCACGAGTACTTTATCGATGAGACGTTTGAGTGCGGCATTGAACTGAGCGGCACCGAGGTCAAGTCGATTCGCGAGCGCGCCTGCCAGATCACCGATACCTTCGCGCTGATCCGCGGCGGGGAGTGCTGGCTCGTCGGCCTGCATATCCACCCTTATAGCCATGGTGGCGTGTGGAATCGCGATCCCGACCGTCGGCGTCGTCTGCTGCTGCACCGCAAGGAGATCGACTTTCTTGACGGCAAACTTCGCAACCGTGGTTATGCGCTGGTTCCGTTGGAACTCTACTTTAATACCGACGGTCGCGTAAAACTGCTGCTGGGTCTGGGCCGCGGCAAGAAGCTCTACGACAAGCGCGAGGATATGGCCAAGCGTGACGTTCAGCGTGAAATCGATCGCGCGCTTAAGGAGCGTAATCGCTAGGAACGAATTTGCGGGGAGCTGCCCTGCTGTGCCCGTCCCGTCTTCCTAACTTTTTTGACACATTTGCCTCAAAGGCGGCGTCCGTTATGGGCGGCGCCTTTTTTGTGGGTACATACAACCGTGAGGTTCGATCCCGGGTTAGGGGAGTGATTGTTATGGACAAAACTGCGTTCTTTACCATGCCGAGCGGACTGTACGTGGTGAGCGCCGCGGCAGACGGGCTGCGCGCCGGCTGCGTCATCAACACAGCAGTGCAGGTGACGTCCGCGCCGCCACGCATCTCGGTTGCCGTGAACAAGGATAACGTTACGTCTGGCGTTATCGCGTCTGCCAAGGCCTTTGCACTGACGGTGATCGACCAGACGGCTGATATGCTCTACGTTGGCAACTTTGGCTTCCGTACCAGCAGCGACTATGACAAATTTGCCAAGTACGAGACGCGCGAGACCGCACTGGGCATGCCTTATGTTCCCGAGCATGCGGCGGCGCTGTTTAGCTGCCGTTTGATTGACACCGTGGATGTGGGCACGCACCTGCTCTTTATCGGCGAGGTTGAGGATGCCGAGCGCTTGAGCGACGAGACTCCGTTGACCTATGACTACTACCACAAGGTTCTGAAAGGTAAGACGCCGCCCAAGGCTTCTTCGTATCAAGGCTAGAAATGTTTCGAAAGTACTTGCATTATATTATTGAGAACATATACTGATAAACGAAGTACACCAGCAGTCACGTTCGAGAGGAGAACATCATGGCTGAGGAGAAGAAGACGTATAAGTTCGTATGCACCGTTTGCGGTTATGAGGTAGAGGTCGACACACCCGAACTGCCCGAGGACTACGTGTGCCCGGTCTGTGGCGTCGGTCCCGATCAGTTCGAGCTTGTCGAGGAGTAGCTCGTAGACACACGGCTTGCAGTAACACATAGCTCTGTCCAAGGGCCCCGGTCGAATTCTCGGCCGGGGCCCTTTTGAATAATCCGTCCCCAAGGGATCACGGCTGCTGTTAGCCGATCCTGTCTGACGTGAGTCCGGCCGACCGTTTGTCTCAATCTGTAACATGTGGCGGCTCAAAACGGGCCTATCTGTTACAGATTGAGACAAACCAAAACCGTCCGGCAGAAGATCTCAACCTGTAACATCTAACAGTGAAAACGGGGTCTACGTGTTACAGATTGAGACAAACGGAGCTGTCCCTCGGAAAGATCTCGATCTGTAACACCTAGACACCAAAAGCGGGTCTAGATGTTACAGATCGAGACGTTTGCCTGAGTAGGTGCCCCGTCCCATTACATCCCTGTCAACAACACGACATCGAGAATCGTCACGATGGCACCGATCCCTACGAGCAGTGCGTTGAGCGGGCGCGAGTTGGCGTATTTGCCCATGACGCGGCGTGAGCTGGTGAGCCGTATGAGCACAAAGACCGTAATCGGCAGCTGAAGCGACAGCAGTGCCTGACTCCAGATGAGACCTTCAAAAGGATTTGGAACGACCAGGCACGCCGCCACTGCGCCGACGAAACAGGCCGCCACCCCGATCGAGGAATGTCGGTTGTGGATGTCGTATTCCTCGTCGAACATGCCCGCGGTGATGGTTCCCGCCGCCATGCCCGCCGTCACACTACTCGAGAGGCCCGCAAACAGCAGTGCCACCGCAAAGATGGTCGAGCTTGCCGGGCCCAGAATGGGGGAGAGCGTGGTCGCTGCGACGGCGAGGTCGTCTACGACAATGCCGTGCGTAAAGAAGGTCGTTGTGGCCAAGATGACCATGGCCGAGTTGATTGCCCAGCCCACGCCCATCGAAAGAGCGTGTCGAAGAGCTCGTAGCGCAGACGCTCTTCGATAACCTGCTCGCCTTGGCCTTCGAAGTGCATGGATTGGATGACCTCGGAGTGCAGGAAGAGATTGTGTGGCATAACGACCGCGCCTAGGACACTTACGATAATCGCTACCGAGCCAGTGGGCATACTGGGCGTGATCCAGCTTGCGGCGGCTTGCGGCCAGTCGACCTTGACCAGCGCAAGCTCGGCCAAAAACGAGAGTCCTACCACGCCTACGAAGGCGATGATCCAGCGTTCGGCACGCTTGTAGGAGTTCGTCATCAGCATCGCCATCGATACTGCCGCCACGATGACGCAGCCCGCACGCACGGGCAGCCCAAAGAGCATTTGAAGGGCGATTGCGCCGCCTAGGACCTCGGCCATGGCGGTGGCGATGGTCGCGAGATAGGCGCTGCCGAGCACCGCGCGTCCCACGATGCGGGGGAGGTAGCGTGTCGTGGCCTCGGCAAGACAGGCGCCCGTGGCGATACCCAGGTGTGCCGCGTTGTGCTGCAGCACAATGAGCATAATCGTGGACAGCGTGACGATCCACAGCAGCGCGTAGCCAAACTGCGAGCCCGCGGCCATATTGGAGGCCCAGTTGCCCGGGTCGATAAAGCCGACGGTGACGAGCAGCCCGGGACCGATATGCCGCGCAATGTCTAGGCCTCTGTGACCACCGGTGCGCGGGGAGTCAAAGTGATGTTTGAGATGGTTGATCATGGCGCGCTCCTGCGTGCCGTTTGTTTGACGCACAAAGGATACCCGTTTTAGGCTCGAAAGTTAACCAAGACTAATAAAATTGCCGTATTTGAATAGGATGGTGAAAGGGGGCTGCCGAAATGTCTTGATCTGTAACAACTGGGGATGGAAATTGGGCCTAGGTGTTACAGATCGAGACAGGAAGAAATGGTCCTATGGAAAATCTCGTTCTGTAACAGCTGACCGCCAAAGCCGGCCCTTCGTGTTACAGATTGAGATGTTTGAAGCGGTGAGCTTACAGGCCGAACTTGGGACCCTTGTTGTCGCCCTTGAGGTCGGCGGTGTCCACTCGTAGGGCGTGCGTTACGCGATTGTTTCGAAACGGGCGGGAAACACAGCGGGCCGGCGATGCTCCTAGTATGCCTATTCAACTGACTGTCTTATATCTAGGGGAGGATCGCGATGCAGGCAGATTCCGCTCAGCAGCAGGGCCTTTATCGCCCCGAATTCGACCACGATGCATGCGGCATCGGCGCGCTTGCCGATATCAACGGCGAGCGCCATCACCAGATTCTGGACGACGCGCTGTCCATTTTGGTTAACTTGGAGCACCGCGGCGGCACGGGACTCGAGAAGAACACCGGCGACGGTGCCGGCATCCTGTTCCAGGTTCCGCATCACTTTTTTCGAAAAGAGGCTCAAAAGTGCGGCCAGATTCTGCCGACAGAGGGCGACTATGGCGTGGCCATGCTGTTCTTCCCGCAGGACGACAAGGGCGTAGAGGATGCCCGCCGCGTGTTTGAGGAGGGCTGCGCCGAGGCCGGCGTGCCGCTGCTCTTTTGGCGCGAGGTACCGGTCGACCCGCACGACCTGGGCGAGACGGCCCGCGCCTGCATGCCTACTATCTTGCAGGCCTTCCTGGGCCGTCCGAATGACACGCCCGCCGGCGATGCCTTCGAGCGCCGCCTGTACGTGTGCCGCCGCACCATCGAGAAGAAGGCCGACGCCGAGTTTGCTCTGCGCGACAAGATCTTCTACGTGTGCTCCATGAGCTCGCGCACCATCGTGTACAAGGGCATGCTGGTCGCCACGCAGATGCGTCGCTTCTTCATTGATCTTAACGACGCCGCCGTCAAAACGGCTGTGGCACTCGTCCACTCGCGCTACTCCACCAACACCACGCCCAGCTGGGAGCGTGCGCACCCCAACCGCTTTATCATTCACAACGGCGAGATCAACACCCTTAAGGGCAACGTCAACTGGATTCGCGCCCGCGAGCCCAACCTGTACAGCCCCGTGCTGCAGCACGATCTTGAGCGCGTGATGCCCATCATCAACCGCGAGGGTTCCGACTCCGCGATTCTGGACAACGTTCTCGAGTTTTTGGTTATGAACGGTCGCCCGCTTACGCGTGCCGCATCCATGCTGCTGCCCGAGCCGTGGGACCACAACGATAGTCTGAGTGAGGAGCGTCGCGCCTACGACGCCTACCAGTCTATGCTCATGGAGCCTTGGGATGGTCCGGCGGCGATCGCCTTTACCGACGGCCGTACCCTGGGTGCCGCCCTCGACCGTAACGGCCTGCGCCCGGCTCGCTACTACGTGACGCGCGACGGCCGCTTTATGCTGGCGAGCGAGGTGGGCACCATCGAGGTGCGCCCCGAGAACATCCTGACGAGCGGCTGCCTGGGACCGGGTCAGATGCTCGAGGTCGATTTTGCCCGCGGCCGCGTGATCTACAACGACGAGCTGCGCGCCCGTTACGCCAAGGAAAAGCCCTACCGTGATTGGATTGCCGAGGAGACGCTGACCGTCGACGCGCTCGATGAGCCCGTTGCGGCAACACCCGCCGAGGACGCCGAGGTACCTGCCGCCGTGCGTATGGCCAAGCTTGGCTATCACTGGGATGATGTTGACGAGGTCGTGCGCCCCATGGCCCAGCAGGGCAAGCCCCCGCTCGCCTCGATGGGTATCGATGCGCCGCTGGCCTGCCTGTCCAAGAAGACGCGTTCGTTCTTTGACTACTTCTATCAGTTATTCGCCCAGGTCACGAATCCGCCGATCGATGCCCTGCGCGAGCACATGGTCACCTCGACCACGCTCTACCTGGGTAACCACGGCAACCTGCTCGAGGATTCCCGCACGGCCTGTCAGCTGGTGCGCTTGGAGCGCCCGTTGCTCAACGAGGAAGAGCTCGACCACATCTGTGCCATCGACCGTGTTGGCTTTAAGACCCGTCGTTTCCGTGCCGTCTACCGCCGCGATGCCGGCGAGGGCGCGCTGCAGGCTGCGCTCAAGCAGCTTGCAGAGGACGTTGAGGCTGCGGTCCGCGACGGCGTGAACATCGTGGTGCTGAGCGATCGCGCCGGAGCGGGCGAGGTGCCCGTGCCATCGCTGCTTGCCGTGGGCTGCGTGCACAATCACCTGATCCGCGCCGGCGTGCGCACCTTTGCCGATATCGTGGTGGAGTGCGGCGACGCGGTGTCCCCGCACGACTTTGCGGCACTGGTGGGCTACTCCGCGAGCGGCATCTATCCGTATAACGCGCATGCGTGCATCCGCGATCTGGCTGCGCGCGGCGATCTGGACGTGACGGCCGAGCAGGGCATCGCCAATTACAACAAGGCTGCGACCGCCGGCATCGTCTCCATCATGTCCAAGATGGGCATCTCCACGGTGCAGAGCTATCATTCCGCGCAAATCTTCGAGGCCGTGGGCTTTACGCCGGAGTTCGTCAACGCGTACTTTGCCGGCACGGTGAGCCGTGTGGGCGGTATGGGTGTCGAGGACGTCGAGCGCGAGCAAAACGAGCGATACGACGCCGCGCTCGCTATCCTTAAGAGCCCGGCTCCCGATCAGCTGCCCACACTGGGCCTGACCAAGTGGCGCCCGCTCGGCGGCGAGGATCACCTGATCGACCCCCAGACTGTCTACCTGCTGCAGACTGCCTGTCGCGAGGACAGCTACGACACCTTTAAGGAGTACAGCGCCCGCCTGCACCGCACCGGTCGTGCCGCGCGCCTGCGCGACCTGCTGGACTTTAATGCCAGCGGCCGCACTCCGGTGGCACTCGACGAGGTCGAGCCCGCGCTCAACATCGTCCGCCGCTTTAACACCGGCGCCATGTCGTACGGCTCCATCAGCAAAGAAGCGCACGAGTGCATGGCCATCGCCATGAATCGCCTGCATGGACGTTCCAACTCGGGCGAGGGCGGCGAGGACCCGCGTCGCGAGACCCCGCTGGCCAACGGCGACTCCAAGAACTCCGCCATCAAGCAGGTGGCAAGCGCGCGCTTTGGCGTGACGAGCCGTTACCTGTGCAGCGCCTTCGAGATTCAGATCAAGATGGCCCAGGGCGCCAAGCCCGGCGAGGGTGGCCACCTGCCCGGTAAGAAGGTCTACCCCTGGATCGCCGAGGTCCGTCAGTCCACGCCCGGCATCGGCCTGATCTCGCCTCCGCCGCACCACGATATTTACTCCATCGAGGACCTGGCAGAGCTGATCTTTGACCTTAAGAACGCCAACCCCGGCGCGCGCGTGTCGGTCAAGCTGGTCAGCGAGGCCGGCGTCGGCACCATCGCCACCGGTGTGGCTAAGGGCGCTGCCGACAAGATCTTGATCAGCGGCCACAATGGCGGCTCGGGTGCCGCTGCGCGCGACTCTATCTGGCATGCGGGTCTGCCGCTGGAGCTCGGCCTTGCCGAGGCCCAGCAGACGCTGCTGCAAAACGGCCTGCGCTCGCGCGTGGTGCTCGAGGCCGACGGCAAACTCATGGACGGCACCGATGTCGCCGTCGCCTGCTTGCTGGGTGCCGAGGAGTTTGGTTTTGCGACCATGCCGCTCATCTCGATGGGCTGCCTCATGCAGCGCGACTGCCAGCAGGATACCTGCCCGGCCGGCATCGCCACGCAAAACTGCCGCCTGCGTCGTGGCTTCCGCGGCAAGCCCGAGCACGTCGAGCACTTTATGCTCTTTGTTGCCGAGCAGCTGCGCGAGGTCATGGCGAGCCTGGGCTTCCGCACCGTCGACGAGATGGTCGGCCATCCCGAGTGCCTGCGCCAGATCGAGGTCCCGGGCAACCGCAAGGCCAACCTGCTCGATCTGTCGCCCGTGCTGGCGAGCGCGACCTGCGAGTTCGGTGCCCACATTCCGGGTGCCGACGGTCGTCACTTCCTGCCGCAGATGGCTGCCGACAGTGAGCTCGACAAGACGCTCGACTCCACGCTGTTTGTGCCCTACACGGCCGATGCTCGTGCGCACCTGCGTCCGATTCGCTTCCGCGCCGATATCGCAAACGTCAACCGCTGCGTTGGCACCATTCTGGGCAACGCGGTGACCAAGGCGCATCCCGAGGGCCTGCCCGCCGGCTCCATCACCATCGATTGCGATGGATCGGCTGGTCAGAGCTTTGGCGCGTTCCTGCCGCGCGGCATTACGCTCAACGTGTGCGGTGACGCCAATGACTACTTTGGCAAGGGCCTTTCGGGCGGCGAGGTGTCGGTGCGCCCCAACCCGCATGCGACCTACAAGTTCGACGAGAACATCATCGTGGGCAACGTCGCGTTCTTTGGCGCCACGAGCGGCCGCGGCTTCATTAACGGTCTGGCCGGCCAGCGCTTTGGCGTGCGCAACTCCGGTGCCACCGTGGTGGTCGAGGGCTGCGGCAACCACGGCTGCGAGTACATGACGGGCGGCCTGGCGCTCATCCTGGGCGAGGTCGGGCAGAACTTCGCCGCCGGCATGACAGGTGGCGTGGCCTATGTCTTTGACCAGTACGGCACGCTCGATGCCCGTGTGAACCACGAGAGCGTTGAGCTCAAGACCCCGACGGCCGACGAGCTGGCGCAGATTCGCGCGCTCATCCAGGAGCACGTGGACGCGACGCAGAGTCCGCGCGGCATCAAGCTGCTCTACAGCTTTGAGACGATGAGCAAGCACTTTGTGAAGGTCATTCCGACCGAGTACGAGCGCGTGCTGGCGATTGTCGCCGCGGGCGAGGCTGCCGGGAAGACGCATGCTCAGGCCGAGGAGCTGGCGTTTGACATCGTGACCGGTCGCGCGAGTGCCGCGGATGTTGCTCGCTTCGATGCTGCGGGCGATGCTGCGGGCGCTGCGTCCGTGGCTGCCAGCTCTGTTGCTTCGACCAAGAAGGAGGCGTAAGTGCCATGGGTAAGCCCGGTGCTTTTCTTGATATCGATCGCGTGACCCATGAGCTTCGCCCCGTGGAGGAGCGCAGCCATGATTTCGATCCGCTGTACGTGGAGCTCGACGACGATGCGCGTCGCGCCCAAGCGAGCCGCTGCATGATGTGCGGTGTGGCGTTTTGCCAGATGGGCGCGAGCTTTGGCAAGGCACGCCCGAGCGGCTGCCCGCTGCATAACCTGATTCCCGAGTGGAACGAGCTGGTGTACCGCGGCCGCTGGGACGAGGCGGCCGAGCGCCTGTCGCTCACCTCGCCCATGCCCGAGTTTACGAGCCGCGTGTGTCCGGCGCTGTGCGAGGCCGCGTGCAACCTGGGTTCGGTCGACGGCCAGCCCACGACGATTCACGATAACGAGCGCGCGATTAGCGACCATGAGTGGGCCAACGGCGGTCCGCGCCGCTTTGAGCCGGCGGGGGAGGATGCGCCCACGGTCGCCGTGGTTGGTTCTGGACCGGCTGGTCTGGTGGCTGCATGGGAGCTTGCGCGTCGCGGCGCCCGTGTGACGGTGTTTGAGCGCGATGACCGCCCGGGCGGTCTGCTCATGTATGGCATTCCCAACATGAAGCTCGAGAAGTCCGTGGTCGAGCGTCGCGTGGCGCTCATGCGTGAGTTGGGCATTGTGTTTGAGCTGAGCGCCGATGTGACGGACCCTGCGGTGGCAGCCAAGCTCGATGGCTTTGACGCTGTCGTGGTGGCTGCTGGTGCCCGTGCCCCGCGCGGGCTTTCGGCTGCGAACATCGAAGTGCCCGGCGTGGTGTATGCCGTGGACTACCTGACGGCTTCGACCGTCTCGCTGCTCGATGGTGGCGAGCTCGCGGTGGACGCTCGCGGCCTGGACGTCGTGGTCATTGGCGGCGGCGATACCGGCAACGACTGCGTGGGTACCGCCGTGCGCCAGGGTGCGCGCAGTGTGCGCCAGTTTGAGTTTTTGCCGGCCGCGCCCGATAAGCGCGCGGCGAGCAACCCCTGGCCGCAGTGGCCCAACGTTAAGAAGACCGACTACGGCCAGCAGGAGGCTATCGCTGCGATGGGTGGCGAGATGCGTGCCTGGGGCGTGGATACGCTCGAGGTGCTGCTGGACAAGAAGGGTGCGGCTGCGGGCCTGCGCGTGGTCGATCTGGATTGGTCGGCGGGAAAGCCCGAGCACATCGCGGGCTCCGAGCACGAGGTGCCGGCGCAGCTGGTGCTCATCGCCTGCGGCTTTACGGGTCCGGAGCACAGCGTGTTCGAAGCTGTCGGCGTGCCTGTTGCCACGGCCGGGCGACCTCTGCCCGTAATGGCTGCCGAGGGTTCGCATCGTGCAGCTCGCGTGGATGGCGTTGCTGCGGATGCCGTGCCGGTGTTTGTTGCCGGCGACGCCCGCAACGGCAGCTCGCTCGTGGTGAACGCCATGGCCGACGCCCTGGCCTGTGCTACCGAAGTCGCAGACGCGCTGGAGCTGTAAGGTAGTCGCCCACAATCGAATCAACAAGGGCTGTCCCCAACTGCCGGCACAAAAGGAACGTCCCTAAGTGCCGGCAGTTGGGGACGTTCCTTTTCTGTCGGCATTCGGGGACACTCCTTGCGGACTTGCGAGCGATTTGCTCGTTTGTCGACGTGCGGGTGTTCATTTGTCGTCTTTTTGGGCTGTGGTCACCTGTTGTTTCTGTGGTGGCTGCGGGCATCTGGCTCAAAAGGGCGGGTTGGCTGTCTATGTCTACCTGCGGTTTCTTTGCGGTGCGCTCATTCGGTCAAGCTTTTCGTCAAGTGTTTGGTCAGCATCTGGTTTGCAGCCGGAGGCCTATTTTGCCCGCGCTTGCTTCGGTTGCTCGCCCTCCTCGTAAGCTCAAATTGAGGTCCATCAGTTTGAGGAGGATGCCATGACTGACCAAGTTTTTGACCGAGCAGAGCTGGCCGAAGCCGTCGGCAACGATATTGCCGACATGGCTCACTTTTGGATGCTGCGGAAGTTCCAGTTTTTGGAGTCGGCGCGCGAACAGTTCGAGATCATTGTCGATCCGTGGCTCAGCTATTGCACCGAACCTTCTCAAAACGAAATCATGGCCTACAACATGGCGTTTACCGATTGGCTGCTGTTTGAGCGCCCCTATCGCCATGGCGAGACGCTGCTCGAGCTATATGTGGATGAGCCGCCAGCATCGATTTTGCCCGCCTCGCTCAAGCGGCTCGAGCAGGTGCGCGACACGCAGTACTTCTCTCGCTTTGGCATTTTGGATAAGGATCCTGCGTCCGGCATGGTCGCGCTGAAGGACACACGCACCGATCATCGCTTTGATGTCTACAATCCCCATATCGTGCAAAAGGAGCATTGGAATGACGGCGCGATCGCGGTGCGCATCGCGTGCGTTGACGATGTCTGGCTTGCGGTGGGACAGCTCTACCTATATGACATCGCGCGCCTGAACGACACGGCGGTCGACGGGCCGGGTGCGGTGCATCCCGAGGATCTGCAGGACGGCTTTGACACCTCGTGCATCAGCTTCTTCTTGCGTCTGGTCCGCGACATCATGGGCGCCCAGGGGCGGTACGTAAAGTCCCTCAACATCTACGAGCAAGAGTGGGAGTAGGGGATGGGTAGCTGTCGCCTGCCTTGCCCTCTGTCTTTATGTCTCGATCAGTAACGTTTAGGGACAAAAAACCGGTCTTCCTGTTACAGATCAAGACATTTGTCAGCGGAGGCAACGGTGACGATGGTCCATTTGTCTGACGTGGTGGTGATGGAAGTGTCTAATACCGTTTTCAAACACAAGCATACGACTCGCAACACGTTGGCACGGAACAGGATACTCGCGCGGCTCACGGAGGCGACCGAGCAAGGTGCACTGCTCGCAACGCATGACAATGCCGAGCTCATGTGGCTGCGACGCCATGTTGGAACCGACGATGTCGCGGAGCCCGAGTCGTATCTGTTCTGTTTTCAACATGATTGGGATACGTTGACACCGGCGGAGCGAGCACTGCGTACCATCAAAGGGCTTGCGAAGTTTCATCCAGATTGGGCGTTTTGGGGTTATGACGCGGCACTTTTGTGGGGTTTGGAGGTGCCGAATGATCTGCTTGGGCCACGATATCTTGTTAAGACGGGTTGCTCGGTGACGTTGAGCAGCGGGTGCAGGTTGTTGCGTCCACAGGTGGCGGGCACGCTCGAGCGTGTTGATGGCGTGCGGGTGACGTCGTTTTGGCGCACGGTGGAGGATTGCTTGCTGCGTGCGCCGTTCTCCTACGGGTTGGCGATTGCCGATTCTGCACTGCGGGCGAAAAGTGTATCACGTGGGGATTTGTGCGAGCGCCTCCGCGCCGGTTGCGAGGGCAGGCGAGGGTATCGCAGGGCACAGGTGATCGCGTCGTATGCGGACGGGCTGTCCGAAAACGGCGGCGAGTCGCGGTTCCGAGCGTTCTTTATTGCGTACGGCTTTCCGGTTCCGGAGCTGCAGGTGGAGTTTCGCGACCCGCTCGATCCGAGCCAGGTGTTTCGGGTTGATTATTTCTGGAAGCTCGAGGACGGGACATGTGTCATCGGCGAGCTCGACGGGAAGGGAAAGTATACCCTGCAGGATGGTGGGGATCGGGAGTCGGTCGACCCATTCGTGGCAGAACGTCAGCGAGAGTCTCATCTGACGATGCTCGGGCACAAGGTGCTTCGGTTTACGTTTGATGAACTCAAGAACCCGGGGAAACTGGCTGAAAAGATGAGACTGGCGGGAATTCAACAGCGGGCCGATCTGGCTGAGGAATGGAGACGCCAGTGGTATGGGTGCTAAGGGGTGCAACTGACGCGAATGTGGTTGTTCCTGCCGAGTTTGTCTCGATCTGTAACATCTAGTGGCCCAAAATCCGGGTTTACTGTTGCAGATCGAGACGTCCGGCACGCACGGCTGGGACATCGCCGCGCTGGCCTCTCTATCCTCGCATCCTCCCTTTTCTCCGTTAACCGATACATCGGCTGCATCTCCGTCGCCTTGGGCGATAATGGACAAATGTTCAAGTTAATCGTGAGGGAGGAGCTCGATATGGCGTCTGCCGATCGTTCCACGTTGTTTATCAATGCGACCGTCCTGGATGGTTCGGAACATATGGAGTCGCAACCCGATATGGCCGTGACTGTTGAGCGTGGCATCATCACCTGGATGGGACCGAGCGCTGTGGCCCAAGTTCCAGCGGGGGCCGAGGTCATCGACCTGGCAGGGGCGTATCTCATGCCGGGCCTCATCAATATGCACGTGCATCTGTGCGGTTCGGGCAAGCCGGTCTCGGCGGGTGATGCGGGCGCGCTGATGAAGAAGCTCGACAATCCCGTGGGCCGCGCCATCGTTCGCCACATCCTCAAAGGCAGCGCCCAGCAGCAGCTGGCAAGCGGCGTGACTACGGTGCGCGGTGCGGGTGACCCGCTGTTTGCCGACATCGCCGTGCGCGATGCTATCGATGCCGGCAAGTATCAGGGTCCGCGTCTGGTAGCGCCGGGAACGGGCGTTACAGTGCCGGGTGGCCACGGCGCGGGGCTGTTCGCGCAGGTCGCCAATACGCCCGACGAGGCGGCCGAACAGGTGCGCGACTTGTACGCGCGTGGTGCCGACGTCATCAAGTTGTTCGTGACGGGTGGCGTGTTCGACGCGACCGAAGTTGGCGAGCCGGGCGTGCTGCGCATGCCGATCGATGTTGCCGCGGCGGCGTGCAAGGCGGCGCACGAGGTGGGCCTGCCGGTTATGGCTCATGTCGAGAGCACCGAGGGCGTGAAGGCCGCGCTTGAGGCCGGCGTCGATACGATCGAGCACGGTGCCCCGATGACGCCCGAGATCCTGGAGCTGTATCGCGGCGCCGCGGGCACACAGCTCGAGGGACGCGCGCCGAGCGTGACCTGCACGATCAGCCCGGCGCTGCCGTTTGTATTGCTCGACCCGGAAAAGACCCATTCGACCGATACACAAAAGAAGAACGGCGATATCGTGTGCTCGGGCATCATCGAGAGCGCCCGTGCCGCGCTGGAAGCTGGCATTAAGGTGGGCCTGGGCACGGACTCAAGCTGCCCGTTTGTGACGCAGTACGACATGTGGCGTGAGGTGGCCTATTTTGCCAAGTATGTCGGTGTGAGCAACGCCTTCGCGCTGCATACGGCTACGCAAGTCAACGCCGAGCTGCTGGGGCTGGGCGGCGAGACCGGTACGATCGAGTGCGGCAAGGCCGCCGATATCCTGGTGACGCGCAAGAATCCGCTCGATGACCTGTGCGCTCTGCGTGAGCCGACGCATGTGATGTGTCGCGGTGATCTGGTACGCAAGCTCAAGGTGAAGCGTATTCCCGAGGTGGACGCCGAGCTCGACGCGATTATGGCCATGCCTGCCGAAGCGCTGGCTGAGGAGCTGGCCCGCGACGGTGTGGCGTAGATGTGACAAAGGGGCAGCTCCGTTGCCGCATGCAAAAAGCCGAGGTCTCAACACGAGGCCTTGGCTTTTTTATCGAACAAATACTTAAGATTTGGGACAAACAAACCTGATTAATTTGTCCCGCGTGCGGGCGCTAGGAGCGCGTTTCCATCTTGGCGTGGCACTTGGGGCAGGTGACGCGGATTTTGCCCTTGCCCTTGGGGACGGAGAGCATCTGGCCGCAGTTGGGGCACTTGAGGTATGCCGTGGTCTTGCGACCCTTCCACATCTTCTTGGCCGTGCGCTTGGCGCGCTCAAAGTCTTCCTTGCTCGTTCCGGCTGCACGCGAGGCGCCTGTCGCTGAGGTGCCGCCGCCCAAACTGGCGACGAACTTGCCTAGGCCGGGGACGTTTGCGGTCGCGGCGACAAAGGCCGCGTTCTCCTTGCGGCGCGCGTCGATGTTTTTGGACAGGCCGCGCAGCACGCCGAGCACGATCACAGCGATGGCGATCCAGCTGAGCCACTGGATGCGGGCCATCGATCCGATCATCGCGATGACGATGCCGGCAAAACCCATCACGATGGTGAGCTCGTCAGCACCATTGCGACCCTTCATAAAGTCATTCATGCAAATTGCCTTTCGTTCGATATGCTGCACGCCTTTATACCCGATTTAGAGCAAGGGGGACAGGTTAATCTGCGCCAATGTGGTGCAAACATGCCTGTCCCCGGAACACCAAGACGGTGCAAAGAAGTTTGTTCCCAATGTCCCAATTACTTGGAGAGCTTGTCGACGACGCGTTCGATCTCGGCGAGCTTGGCGGCTTTGAGGTCTTCGTCGCCCGATTCGATTGCCGAGGTCACGCAGCCCTCAATATGCGCCTTGAGCACGTCGGCGTTAATGCGCGCGAGGAGCGCCTGTGTGGCCATGAGCTGCGTGGAGATGTCGACGCAATAGCGGTCCTCTTCGACCATCCGCAGGATGCCATCAATCTGGCCGCGCGCCGTCTTGAGCATGCGGGTCACCGATTTATGGTCTGCCATCATGGCGGGTCCTCGTTTCTGATCGATGGGGTAGGTATCTCCGACGGCGCTAGGCAGCGGTCACCGAAAGGGCATGGAACTTCTCGGCGGCGCCCTCGACGGCGGCAGCGAGCTGCTCGGCGGTCACGGTGTCGGCGCACTCCACCTGGACGGTCTGAGTCTCGTGGTCGGCGTCGGCGTCGGTCACGCCTGCCACGTTGAGCAGTGCCGTCTCGACAGTGGCGTCGCAGTGGCCGCACATAAGGCCGGAAGCCTTAATTGTGTAACGCATGGGTGTACTCCTTATCGATTGAGATTATTTGACAGTTTAGTCGTGAACAGCGTCATCTTAAAGGTGCGCTGAGGTGCCCGAGATTGCCCCGAAAGAGGAGCGAAGCGTACTTGGGTACGCGAGCGACGGTTTGAGGGGCAAGGTCGGGTGCCTCAGCGCACCGTCTTGGGCTTAAAGGATTTTAGACGCAGGGCGTTGCTTACGACGCAGACACTCGAGAGGCTCATGGCCGCAGCGCCAAACATCGGCGAGAGCTGCCACCCGGTGAGCGGGAAGAACACGCCCGCCGCCAGCGGAATGCCGATGCCGTTGTAGAACAGTGCCCAGAACAGGTCCTGTTTGATGTTGCGGATCGTGGCGCGCGAAAGCTCGATGGCACGCGCAACATCCATAAGGTCGCTGCGCATGAGCACCACGTCGGCGCCTTCCTTGGCGATGTCGGCACCGGTGCCGATGGCAAGGCCCACGTCGGCGCGCGCCAGGGCGGGGGAGTCGTTGATGCCGTCGCCCACCATGGCCACCATGCTGCCTGCGTCCTGCAACTCGCGCACATGGCGCTCCTTGTCGGCGGGAAGGACGTCGGCGATGACCTGTTCGCTGCTCAGCCCCACGCGGCGGGAGATGGCCTCGGCCGTCACGCGGTTGTCGCCGGTGAGCATGCGCACGTCGACGCCAAGCGAGCGCAGTGCGGAGATGGCCCCGGCGCTTGTCTCCTTGACCTCGTCCGCCACGGCAATGGTACCGACAAGCTCGCCGTTTTTGGCAAAGAACAACGGCGTTTTGCCCTCGGCAGCGAACTGCTCGGCAAGGTCGGCGGGCACCTCCACGCCCAGCTCGTCCATCAGGCGCGCGTTGCCGGCGGCGATGGCGTTTTGCCCCTCGCGTGCCGTAACGCCGCGACCGGGCGCAGCGGTAAAGTCCTCAACCGAGCGAGCGACAATGCCGCGTGTCTCGCACTCGGCCATAATCGACTCTGCCAGCGGGTGCTCGCTCTGGCGTTCCAGCGCAGCGGCAAGCTTCAGTAGCGCCTTCTCGCTCATCGTGGGAGAGCCGTCGGCGCGCGTCGCCACCACAATGTCCGTCACGCAAGGTTTGCCGCGGGTGACCGTGCCCGTCTTATCGAGCACCACGGTGTCCACGCTGCGCAGGTTCTCCAGCGCCTCGGCGCTCTTGAACAGAATGCCCATCTCGGCGCCCTTGCCGGTGCCCACCATAATGGCGACAGGCGTGGCCAGGCCCAGTGCACACGGACAGCTGATCACCAGCACGGCCACGGCGGAGGTGAGCGCTTCGTTCATACTGCCGGTCAGTGCCATCCACGCCGCAAAGGTCGCGGCCGAGACCACAAGCACCACGGGTACGAACACGCCGGCGACCTTATCGGCCATACGGGCGATGGGCGCCTTGGTGGCGTTGGCGTCCTCGACGAGCTTGATGATCTTGGCGAGCGACGTGTCGGCGCCCACACGCGTGGCGCGGAAGGTAAACGAGCCGGTGCGGTTGACGGTGGCGGCGTTGATGGTGTCGCCGGCGGTCTTTTCCACGGGGATGGACTCGCCGGTGAGCGCGCTCTCATCTACGGCGGAGGCGCCCTCGAGCATCACACCGTCGACGGGGATGGACTCGCCGGGGCGCACGCGCAGGACCTGGCCGGGAAGGATGCTGTCGACGTCGACGGAGGTTTCGGTACCGTCCTCTGCCACGACGGTCGCGGTCTTGGGCGCCAGGTCGATGAGCGCCTCGATGGCGCCGCCGGTTTTGGACTTGCTGCGCGTCTCGAGGTATTTGCCCACGGTGACGAGCGACAGGATTGTGCCGGCGCTCTCAAAATACAGATTGTCCATGCCCGTCATCATGGCCTCGTGGACCTGACCCGCGGCTAATTGGTCGGCCATGATGAACATGGCGTAGAGCGACCAGGCGATGGAGGCAGTGGCGCCCACGGCGATGAGGGCGTCCATGGTGGGCGCGCCGTGCGCGAGCGATTTAAACCCGTTGATAAAGTACGCGTCGTTGACATAGACGATGGGGATGAGCAGGACGAGCTCGGTGAGGGCGAGCGTCATGCTGTGGGTATGGTCGGTGAAAATGCCGGGCAGCGGCCAGCCGAGCATATGCCCCATGCCTATATAGAACAATGGGATGAGGAAGACGATCGAGGCGATGAGGCGGGTGCGCATGGCGGAGGCGGCGGCCTCCAGCTTTTTGGTGGGCGGCTCCATATGGGCGGCACCGGACCTGGCTTGTGCGCTGCCGCTTGGGCCGGCGTCGCCCGCATCGACGGGCGAGGCAGAGTACCCTGCGCGATCGACAGCGGTGCAGATATCGTCGGGGGTGACCTGCGCGGGGTCGTAGTCGACCAACATGGAGCCGGCGAGCAGATTGACCGCGACGCTCTGGATGCCGTCGAGCTTGCTCACGGCGCGGTCCACGTGCGCCTGGCAGGCGGCGCATGTCATGCCGCCCACGTCGAACTTATCTTGAGCCATGGCTTCTCCTTTCTGTGACGTAGCGTCGGAAATGTTAACCAGCTGATACTATACACCCATACCCCCTGGGGGTGTCCAGTGGAGATTGAAATGTATGACATTCTGATTATTGGTCGAGGTGATAGCCAGGTCGGCGGACCGTAGCCGGTCTAATGTCTCAATCTGTAACAACTAGACCCGTTTTTGTCGAGTAACTGTTACAGATCGAGACATTGCATCGAGCCACAACTTAACGTCTCAATCTGTAACACCTAAGGACCGTTTTTCCTGCTAGATGTTACAGATCGAGACAGAGCGTCCGCGGTCAACTCAAATGTCTTGATCTGTAACATCTAGAGAGGTTTTTGACCCCTTACTGTTACAGATTGAGATGTTGTCTCGCGGGGCTGGGGTTTGTCTCGTTCTGTAACATCTAGACCTGTATCTGCCGAGCTAATGTTACAGATCGAGACAATTGCCGGGGAGGGGTCCCGTCACGGCAAGACGCCCGCTCCCTAGATACAGAATCCGGGAATCACGCAGGTTCGCTTGTTTGGCTTTTCCGCAGGCGTTGCGTACGTAAAGACGTCGCCGTCGTGCCCCACGCGGTTCATATAGAGCGTGCCTTCGCTCTCCGATGTGTCGGGGCTCACCGTGCGCTCCCACCAACAGGTGTCCTTGCCCTTCCACTGGCGGACCATCGTCTCGTTCGTGGAATACGGGCTTACCTTGAGCTCGCGGAAGAGCTGATACTCCTTGCCCTCGCCGTTGTAGATGTCTGCCAGGTAGTGATAGTCCTCGGCAAATGACTCGGGCGGTTGCGTACCGCACAGCTCGACCATGGCGGGTAGCCAAAGGGTTGCGGGCAACTCGCTCAGACACGAAGTGCTTTTGGTGGCGCCGACGTTGTTCGAGATCTTCTTAACCTCTTTAATAAGTGCGCGCAGCTCGCTTGGCAGCAGCTTGAGGCCGTCGCTGTCGAGCCATTCTCGCAGTTCGCAATCTGCCCAGCCGGCGTTCAATGCCTGCGTTGCGGCATCGCGCTCGGCAATACCTGCGTCGAACATAAACGTTAACCCGGCCTTGCCCGTCCCGTCCAAAAGCTCATCGTGGCGGATGCCCACAAGCTGCGCGCCAACCTGCAGTCCGTTGGTGAGCGTGACACGCTTGGTACACGGATAGGGGATATGCCCGTCGTCGTCGAGCAGATGATAGCGCTTGGCAATCTCGCGTGCCTCGCTACGGGACTCCGCTGCCTTAATCTTGAGCGAAATCTCCTGCAGCTGATCCCAGGTGTAGTCGTCAAGCGTACCGCGGATGCCGTCCAGGTAGTCGGGGATGCCGAAGCCATGGGTTGCTGCCCCGATGACGCCGAGTCCCGCGACGGCAGCGGCAACGCCGCCGATGATAAAGCGCCGGCGGGTCATGGTGTCGCGTTGAGCCTGCTCCAGGATTTCTTGTGCGCGTTCAGCGGCGACGTCGACTGTAAGATGGGTGCCGGCATCGATATCGACCGCGGTCTCGTTGCCCATGCCTTCGCTGTCTTTGGATTCGGCGGTGGGGAGGTAGGACGAGAGCACCTCGAGCATCTGCTGCTCGGTGGGACGATCGCACTGCTCGACTGAGATGCCTTTCATGATGATCTGGACGAGCGCTTCGTCGTCATTGCATCGCGGCTCGAGCGGCGCTGGCTTGGTTTTGGTCTTTATGAGGTAGAACGAGCCGGTTGCCGCGGCACCCGTCGACTCGACATCGAACGGCTTGCGACCGCTGTAGAGCTGGTACAGAATGCTCGATAGCGCATAGACGTCGATGGCGGGCGAGCGGCGAAGGGCCGCGATGCCTTCGATATCCTGCGCGAGCATCTCGGGCGCGGCGTATGCGGGCGTGGCAAAGCGCCAGATGTCGGCGCGCCGGGTGATCGTGTCGTCGCCGAGGGCCATGGTCGCGGAGCCCATGTCGATGAGACAGGGGTCAAAGGAGCAATCGGCGATCTGTTGCTCGAGCGTTCGACTGGTGGTGCGGAACATGATATTGGCGGGCGATAGGTCGCGATGGACGACCGGATTTACGAGCCCCTGGGTCATCAGGAGTGCGCGAAGCACGGCGTTTCCAACGGCGGCCACCATCTGGGTGGTTAGCCCGCCCGAGACATCGTGCGGAAGCAAGGGCAACGCCTGCTTGAGCGAGGTGCCCTCGACCCACTCCATGAGGATGAGCGGGTCATCCTCGCACGATCCGTAGCCATAGACGCGCGGAAATCCGCGCAGGTGCGAGACGGTACACAGATGACGGTACTCCTCGAACAGCGCAGCGGTGTTGGCCAGGTGCGCTGCCGATTGCTCGGCGGAGCGGTCGGGGGCTTGGCCGGAAAGGATGGCGTTGTCCTTGAGCAGCTTGACGGCAAAGACCTCGCCGCTCGTGTTGGTCGCGCGCAGCACGTGCCCGATGCTGCCGTCGCCGCGGTGCACCGTTTGAAGAATAAGCGTCATAAACCGGCGCTTGGCGTCGTCCTCGGCGCTGGGGTCTACCGCCACGGCGGTGTCGAACGTGTCAAGACGGATGAGTTTATTGCCGTCGACGATATCCATGAGAATGCTCCTGTCAATACGAATAAAGCTGGGTCATCAAGACGAGGAGAGCGGAAGGGAAGCGATTTGACCCGTCATGATAGATATTGCCAGCGGCTATTTAGCCAAGGATACGACAAGGAAGGAAGTATCCGTTCCCAGCTGAAGAATATCACCATTTGCAATGATTGCGGAGGGAGAGGCCTCTGAAATTCCTCGTTTGCTTCGGGGCATTTCGAGCGTCCGCTCTTTTCCGTTCGATCCGCTGATGAGAATCGTCCCGTTTGTAGAATGAAGCCCCCTTGCGTACCAGGTGCCGTTTTCGAGCCAGATATGAAGATGCCGGCGTGACACCGAGCTTCCAACATCAGTGATATCGGAGGCGTTGTAACTAATGGAGCCAATGACCGTTCCCTCGGGTTCAATAGACAGGGGGTGAATCGGGGGGACGATCGAGCTGCCGATTACGCGAATTAACCCCAGCTGGGTTTGATCGGGTTTGCGGGAGGCTCGTTTCGGATTACCCGGGCTTGTCAGTTCTGTCTTCAAAGAGACGGCAAGGCTCGCGTGGGCAAACATCTCGGTGCTCTTAACGGCGGCCGAGGCGTTTTGCAGACAGCCGCACGCGATAAAGAGATGCAGATATAAGATGTCGCGGTCCAGCTCTGATTTGAGCGTCCCGTTATTAATTCTGTGCAGTGCGTTGGCATAGACGCTTGCGTCCTCGCCGATGCAGGCTAGAGCTTCTTGCATGTTGAGTGCCGCTGGCCCCGCATAGTGTGCGGACACGAGACGGCGCGCATTTGATCCGCCCAAATTCGAGATGATTTTCGAAAACAACGTCTGAGTGCTAATGCCAAAGTTAGAAAACTCGGCGGGATCGATGGAACCCGGCGCGGCGTTTGTAATCTTTCGCGAAAGAAACGGACGATTAGAGATATGGCTGAACAGATCAGACTTGCTCGAAATGAGAATCGAGGCGGCGGCGCAGTTGGTGATGCCGCCGAAGCTTCGCAAGTCGCTGTACATCTCTGAACTTGGTGTACGCATGCTCCTCCGTTCCCGTCGTTAGCCTGACGAGCCTTTAAAATGTGCGCGCCGATTGCCGGGCTTAGGCCAGCTCGTAAGGAATGTGCTGGTGGGCGCATTCAACGTTCGGCGCGATGGCACGGGTGGCACGAATCGAATGATGGTTGCGCAAAGCAACGGGCAGGGTGTCCCGACCGCCGTTCGCGTAACCTTTTGCGACCATTTTAGATGTTGCGCAACACTTCTCGCAATTTCAGCGATAGAAATAATACGGAAGTTCACCAGCTGAAAGGAAAGAGTTGTGGCGCTTTACGACGAAGCTCGGACCATACCTTATGACACCTTTGACTATAAAGCGGAGTGCGATAAGTACGATAGGGCGTCCTCGGAATGGGACAAGTTTATGCAGGCCGCCGCTCTCGCGAAGTTCGCTAGCCGCAATGGTGACCGACGCGGCGAGGAAGACTGGCTTTTGCGCGCACTGTGCTGGGCTGATTGTGATTCGTCGTGTAGCGAGGTCGCGTATGCACTTGCCGATCATTGCGATAGGTACGGCGTCTATATTAGCTACTGCTTGGGGAACGACGATGTGCCCACCCGCATGGACGGCAGACTTTGGAGAAAGGTTGCTAGGGGAGAAAGCCTTAGCGATGACTCTTCAACGGACTCGCAGGATGGTTCCGGTCCCTCTGCCGAGGCCGCGGCTCAGGTTGGCGCGGCGGCTTCGAAGGGCCTGATCGACGAGGTTGGCTGGGGCACCGTTATCCTGCTGCCCTTTGGCGTCTTTATGATTGGCAAGTTTATCCTCGATACCTACGGCGATATCATCTTTGGCTTCCTGAAGACTGCGGGCATCGTGGTCGCCATCATCGCGGTGTTGTTTGTTATTACAAAGTTCATTCTTCCAAGATTTCGTGGTTAATAGCGAACGTGTAAGGAGTTCACATGCAATGCGTGGCTTGCGGAAAAACAATTCCCGATAGCATGGCTTTTTGCCCTTATTGCGGAGCCGCTCAGACAGGAGGTGCGTCTGGCTCGACGAGCTCATCGGCGGATTCCGGAACGGGGTCGTCTTCTGATTCTGGTTCCGATTCGTCATCCGGGACTAGCGCGACGACGTCCTCCGGTCCTGCTCCTACCCCTGCGCCCAGCCCCACACCTGGTGCTGGAACGGCTTCGGGTTCCTCTGCAGGCGGAAGCGCCGCTGCTTCTGCGCCCAGCGCGCCGACGCAATACGAGTCAGACAAGCGCTTGGGACAAATAGCTTGCGTCCTTTCTGCCGTTGCTTTGGTTCTCGTAATCGCTGGCCTGCAGAAGGCATACATCGGTCTCGGCGTAATCATCGCTGCTTACTTGCTGATCAACATTTTTAGGAAGTAGGAGGGGACAAACGCATGTTAGAGGTATTCGGACTCATTGCAGTTCTGTTTCTTTTGTTTGTCATCTACACGATCGTGAGGGCTTTTCAAGCCCAGATCACCTTTGTTCTTGGCGCTATTGTTTTGAGCTTCTGCGCGTATGGCGTTTTTAAGGCTTTTAAGAATTACGCGGCTGCATTTAAGAAAAATGCGATTGATTCGAACAGGAGCTAGCGATTATGGCATTGACTGACGAGCGCTATAACCAGACGGCTGCTCTTTTGCCGCCCGAGCCTTCTCGTGCTGAGTACTGGCTCGATAAGGGTTTCTCTGATCTTGGAGCGACGATTCGAGAGGCGATCGTCCTTAACAGGGTTACGCGCGGGGAATTAATTACTGAGCTTTACAACGGTGGCTTTATCCACAAGGTCCTGTGGGGCGTCTGCTTCCTCTCGTTTCTTGTTGCGGGCGTTGCGGGAACGGTAATCTTTGCATTCATCCATTCGGCCGTCATCATGGTCGTAATGGTGCTCGTTTACGTCCTCTTTGGTCTCTCGCGCGCATTGGATGCTTGGTATCGTAAAACGCGCAAGATGGAGTTTGTCTGCGAGCAGTGCAAGCATGTTTGGCCGACCCCTGGGTATGTTTGCCCCAAGTGCGGCAAGGTTCATTCCTACCTTCGTCCCAACACGTTTGGCTTCTATACGCATGTGTGCGAGTGCGGCCAAAAGCTCCCGTGCACCTTCTTTGCGTCTGCTAAGGGGCCTGATGGATCGACCATCCATCGCTCTGACTTGGAGCAGTGCTGTCCTAATCCCAATTGCGCCCATTCGGTCGCTTCGGGTGAGGCCAGGACGATGTCTGTTCCCGTTGTTGGCGGCCGTTCGGTAGGAAAGACCTCCTACATTGCGGCACTTGCCCACGACCTTGTGCTCGACCGCGCTGCTCAGCAGGGCTATGACACCGATTTTCTCGATGATGACAAGCGAGGGCTCTTCTCCGAGCTCGAGAAGATTTATCAATCGGGCGATGCGAGCATGACGAGTGAGGACTCCGACGTCAAGCACGCCTCCGCATTCTCGCTGAGCGTCTTTGTCCGCAAAGACGGGCTCGATCCCGACCGTCTAATCCATCTCTACGACGTCGCCGGTGAGACCTTCCTTAATAACGACGAGCATGAGGACCAGCTTCAGTACGCATACGCCGAGGGTGCCGTGCTGCTGGTGGATCCCATGAGCATCCCGGATTTGGCAAGCGAGCTCGAGGAAGGGCTTTCGGCAACGGATGCCGCCGTTTCTGGCCGCTCGAACCCCGACGACGTCTTGGCTTCCTTGATTGAGAAAGTCAAAAGCGTTGCCAAGCCGGATCGTCAGGGCAGATTCACCATGCCCCTTGCCGTGGTGCTCAGCAAGGCGGATCTTCCGGGCTTGGATGAAAAGATCGGACAGGCCGCCTGCGATGCGTATCTTGCTGCAAATCCCGAGTGTCCTGTCGCCGACGCACAGGATGCCGTGCTTCGCGATTTCCTGCTCGAATATGGCATGGGCAACTTCTTGACGTCGCTTAAGGCGAGCTTCCGCTCGTATCGCTTCTTTGCAGCCTCTGCCGTTGGCCACGAGCGTCTCGCCGGCGCTTACGATCCCAAGGGCGTTGTCGAGCCGTTTGCGTGGATTGCGGGCCAGGCAGACCCGACGTTTGCCACGGCGCTTTCCCTGCCTGTTGAGAACGCTGTTTCTTATGCCCAGCAGCTCGAGATCGATCGAAGGAAGAAGAGGTAGACGCACATGACTGACGATGTTTTTGTTCCCTCGTTTGAGGACGTCGCGCCCGAAGAACCTGTAAGCGAGGAGGTGGGGTGCGCAAGCGAACCCGTTGAGACTGCCGAGCCTGCTGCGGAGTCGGCCGAGCCCGTTGAGACTGAGACGCCTGCCACCGACGACACGGCCGTCGAGGAGGGGGAGTGCGATTGCGACGCGAATGCCACTGCTAATGTCGAAGTTGGCGAGCCGACTCCCGTTATGCCTGCCGAGGAGCTGGCGCGCCGTCTCGATGCATTGGATGAGGGGATTGCTCAACTAACAGGGCTCTTTCGCCAGAAGATCGATCGCACCACCTTTGAGGAGGAAGTGCTCAAGAACAACAGTGCGGAAATTGAGCGCTATCGCTCCGGTGTGTACGAGAAGATCACCATGCCCCTGCTTAAGCGCGTGACGTCGGTGGTCGATGCCATGAACAAGACGCTGGCCTATCTTGGCACCGTTGAGGGGGATGCGGCTCAGCAGCAGGCGGAGGATCTCTCCGTCTATCGCGAAATGCTCGTTGAGGTTCTTTGCGATTTTGGCGTCACTTCGTTTGCACCCGAACCGGGAGAACGGTTTGAGAGTGGTCGTCATATGCTGGCTATGCCACGCACCTTAACGGGCGATCCTGAAAAGCGCGGCGTCATTATCGAGGTCCTGTCGCCGGGCTATGAGCTTTCGGGGTCTGTTCTCGATCCGGCATTTGTCCGCGCGTATACGTATAAAAAGGGCTACGTCGAGCCCGAGCAGCAATTAGACAAAGACGACGAGTAGGCATGGAACCTAATCGTCTCATTCAACCTAGTCATCATTAAAGGAAGGAAACAATCATGAGTGATGAGAAGACAACGGTAATCGGCATCGATCTGGGTACCACCTACTCTTGCCTCTCTTACATCGACGAGACGGGTAACCCGGTGGTGGTCAAGAACTCCGAGGGCTCCAACACCACGCCCTCTGTGGTGCACTTTGATCCGGATGACCCCTCCAAGTACGACGTGGGTCAGCCTGCCAAGGACAATGCTTTGATCGACCCCGATTACACGGCCTCTTTTGTTAAGCGCATTATCGGCGACAGCCCCGTTGCCATCACGATAAGCGGCAAAGACGAGAACGATGAAGAATGGACGCAGACCTACTCGCCCGAGCAGATTTCTGCCTATGTGCTCAAGAAGCTCACCTATGACGCTGCCCAAAACATGCCCATGGGCTACGATGGCTGCGTCATCACCGTTCCTGCTTACTTTGGCGATGCCGAGACACAGGCAACGCTTGCTGCGGCAAAGATCGCCGGCCTCAATGTGTACGGTACGGTGCAAGAGCCTGTTGCTGCCGCCATCAACTACGGCTGCGACAAGAGCGATAAGGACGAGGACGTTATCGTTTACGACCTGGGCGGTGGTACCTTCGACGTTTCCGCAGTTTCGTTTAGCCATAGCTCGGGCTCCAAGAACATCGAGGTCGTCTGCAACCAGGGCGATAAAAATTTGGGCGGCGGCGACTGGGATGCCGCCATCGTTGCGTACCTCAAAGATAAGTTCTGCGAAGAGGCGGAGGTAGACGAGGACATCTTTGATGAATATGCCGACCAGCAGCTCCAGGGCGAAGCCGAGAAAATTAAGTTTGCCCTTACGTCCAAGGACAGCGCCAATGCGGTTCTGAACTTTACGGGTCGGCCCCAAAGGATTGGCCTTACCATCGATGACTTTAACGATATGACGTCCGATTTGCTCTCTCGTACCATCGACATCATGCGTACCTGCTTGGACGGCGCTAAGGCTAAGGGCCATAACCCAACCAAGATTCTGCTCGTGGGCGGCTCTACGCGCATGCGTCAGGTTTCCGACTGCCTCAAGCAGGAGTTCCCCGATCTTGAACAGGCCATTAACGATCCGGACGAGGCCGTAGCAAAGGGTGCTGCCCGCTATGCCGCTCAGCTTGCCAGCATGCTGTATCACAAGGCCGAGCAGGAGGGTACCTCCGAGGAGACGGTTGAGGTCGTCGACCAACAAACGCAGGAGGTCAAACAGCAGCAGAACGTTGGCGCTAACAACCTGGCTATGACGTTCGTCAATCCCGAGGACGCGGCTTCTGCCATCAAGATCTCCGTCGTTACGTCGAAGAGCTATGGCGTCGAGGCGTTGGATGACTCGGGTACTCCCTGCATCTTCAACCTGATTCTTAAGAACCAGAAGATTGATCCCGAGAAGGGTTCTTACGAAAACACCCAGCGCTTTGGTACGTCCGAGGCCGGGCAGACGTCCGTTCTCGTTCAGGTCTATGAGAACGATGCCGAGCAGGAGAAGGTCGAGAAGGATCGTGACGCCCTTGCGTCCGCTTCCATCGACCTTTCGGGCACCAACCTGCCTAAGGGCTCTCCTATTGACGTGACGTTTATTTTGAGCGAGCAGGGCATCCTCGACGTTCGCGCCGTGGAGCCTACGTCTGGTCAGTCCTGCGAGGTCGAGGTCGAGGTCAAGGGCGGCCTTACCGAGGACGAGATCCGCGAGGCGCGCTCCAAGGCCACGGCCATGCAGATGGTGCTTTAAGACACTAAGAAGACAGACGAGTTGAGGGAGACGATATGGGTATCGCGGTAGGTATCGATCTGGGGACGACGTTCAGCGCCGTGGCGTGCGTGGGCGCGGACGGTGAGCCCAGGATCCTCCCCAACTCGTCCGGCGAGCACACGACCCCCTCCGTGGTCGCCGTCGCCGAGGACGGCTCGGTCGTCTGCGGCGAGGCGGCCAAGGAGGCCCAGCTCATGGGCGATGCCAACGTGGCCTCCTTTTACAAGACGAATATGGGCGATGCCGGTTACGTGGAGTACCTGCGCGGCTGCGAATTCGACGCGACCACGCTCTCGTCCACGTTTCTGCGCCATCTGATCGCGGACGTCTCCCGCGCCAACGGTGTCCAGATCGACTCCGCGGTGGTGACGGTGCCCGCGTACTTCGAGGCGCCCCAGCGCGAGGCGACGCTCGAGGCCCTGCGGCGCACGGGGGTGCGCGCCCTGGGCACGCTGAACGAGCCCTCGGCCGCCGCCTACGCCTACGGACTCATGAGCGCGGACGCCGCCGGCGATCGCACGATCCTCATCTACGACCTGGGCGGCGGCACGTTCGACGTCACGGTGGCCAGGCTCTCGGGGCGCGAGATCCGCGTCCTGTCCTCCACGGGCAATCACCAGCTGGGCGGCCGCCAGTGGGACAGCGCCCTCTCGGACTTTATCCTGGACCAGCTCTGCGATGCCAGGGGACTAGACCGCGACGATGTCGAGTCGGACCTCACGCCCTCCGACATCAATACGCTTGCCGTCGTGTCCGAGCAGGTCAAGCGAGACCTTACGAACCGCGCACGCACGCGCGCCCGCGTTATGGCGGAATCGGTTTCCGGAACCATCGAGGTCACGCGCGAGGACTTTGAGGAGGCCACGCGCCACCTGCTGACGCTCACGACGGATTGCTGCGAGGAGGCGCTGCGCGAGGCGGGGCTCACCTGGGACCAGCTCGATGGCTACATCCTCGTGGGCGGTTCCACCAAGATGCCGCAGGTGCGCGAGTACCTTACCGGCAAGGTGGGCAGCGGCCCCATCGGCGGCAACGTCAACCCCGACGAGGCCGTGGCCCTGGGCGCCGCCGTGTACGCGGCCCAGAAGTGCGGCACCACGTTCTCGCTCCCCGGCGCTTCTGCTGCCGCCCCGCGCTTCTCGCTGGGCGCCCTCCCCAAGCTGGTGGACTGCACGGCGCACTCCATGGGCATGATCGCGGAGAGCGAGGACCGTTCGCGCTACGTCAACTCGACCATTATCGGCAAGAACACGCCCGTCCCCGCCACCAATAGCCGCGAGTACGCCGTGCGCGCCACGCCGGGCCGTCCGGGCTCGCTCGAGATCTACCTTCTGCAGGGAGACGACCCGGCGCCGCTCAACAACACGGTTGTGGGCAAGTACGTGGTCCCAAAGATTCCGGGCGAGCGCGGGCGCGAGACGCACGTCAAGGTCTCGTATTCCTACACGGAGAACGCCACCATCGAGGTGGGCGCCACGCTCGCGTCCTCGGGCAGGGCGCTCGAGGTGGAGCGCGCCGAGGTCGAGTCCGACCTCTCGCGCTTCCTGAACGCGCCGACGGATAACGATGCAACAGTTGAAAACCATGGCGTGAGTGCTGATGTCATGATTTGTATTGATGTCTCTGGCTCCATGTCCGGCGATGGTTTTGAGGCGGCCGAGAAGGCTGCAACGGCGTTCCTCGATTCCATTGAAGGGTCGGGCGTTCATGTTGGCGTGATGTACTTTGGGTCTAATGCAAAAGTCTGCTGTGATCCAACGCTGGATTACGGCAAAGTTTCGCTGCTCACGAGCAATAGCGATAGGGGCTTTCGGTCCCATCTCGCTTCCGAATGCGGCGCAGGAACGGACAACCCGCTGGGCGTTTATACGGATTGGTTGGATGCAAAAATGGATAGGAGCGACGCGAAAGCGGACGTTCTCCTCATCCTTACCGATGGGCGCTGGTGCGATGCCGACAAAGCCATTCAGGATGCAGAGTCGCTCAAAAACGACTGTGTGACCATCATCGGCATCGGCACCCCTGGCGCCGATCTGGAATTCCTCAAGAAGATTTCCACCTCGGATAGCTACGCGGGCCTCTTTGACTTCTCCGAGCTCGGCACCGCGTTCTCGAGCATCGGCCGCTCCATCTCGAGCGGTTCTGGCATCAGCATTTAGGGAGCCTCTTTTATGGAGGCGGCCTTACCGAGGACGAGATCCGCGAGGCGCGCTCCAAGGCCACGGCCATGCAGATGGTGCTTTAAGACACTAAGAAGACAGACGAGTTGAGGGAGACGATATGGGTATCGCGGTAGGTATCGATCTGGGGACGACGTTCAGCGCCGTGGCGTGCGTGGGCGCGGACGGTGAGCCCAGGATCCTCCCCAACTCGTCCGGCGAGCACACGACCCCCTCCGTGGTCGCCGTCGCCGAGGACGGCTCGGTCGTCTGCGGCGAGGCGGCCAAGGAGGCCCAGCTCATGGGCGATGCCAACGTGGCCTCCTTTTACAAGACGAATATGGGCGATGCCGGTTACGTGGAGTACCTGCGCGGCTGCGAATTCGACGCGACCACGCTCTCGTCCACGTTTCTGCGCCATCTGATCGCGGACGTCTCCCGCGCCAACGGTGTCCAGATCGACTCCGCGGTGGTGACGGTGCCCGCGTACTTCGAGGCGCCCCAGCGCGAGGCGACGCTCGAGGCCCTGCGGCGCACGGGGGTGCGCGCCCTGGGCACGCTGAACGAGCCCTCGGCCGCCGCCTACGCCTACGGACTCATGAGCGCGGACGCCGCCGGCGATCGCACGATCCTCATCTACGACCTGGGCGGCGGCACGTTCGACGTCACGGTGGCCAGGCTCTCGGGGCGCGAGATCCGCGTCCTGTCCTCCACGGGCAATCACCAGCTGGGCGGCCGCCAGTGGGACAGCGCCCTCTCGGACTTTATCCTGGACCAGCTCTGCGATGCCAGGGGACTAGACCGCGACGATGTCGAGTCGGACCTCACGCCCTCCGACATCAATACGCTTGCCGTCGTGTCCGAGCAGGTCAAGCGAGACCTTACGAACCGCGCACGCACGCGCGCCCGCGTTATGGCGGAATCGGTTTCCGGAACCATCGAGGTCACGCGCGAGGACTTTGAGGAGGCCACGCGCCACCTGCTGACGCTCACGACGGATTGCTGCGAGGAGGCGCTGCGCGAGGCGGGGCTCACCTGGGACCAGCTCGATGGCTACATCCTCGTGGGCGGTTCCACCAAGATGCCGCAGGTGCGCGAGTACCTTACCGGCAAGGTGGGCAGCGGCCCCATCGGCGGCAACGTCAACCCCGACGAGGCCGTGGCCCTGGGCGCCGCCGTGTACGCGGCCCAGAAGTGCGGCACCACGTTCTCGCTCCCCGGCGCTTCTGCTGCCGCCCCGCGCTTCTCGCTGGGCGCCCTCCCCAAGCTGGTGGACTGCACGGCGCACTCCATGGGCATGATCGCGGAGAGCGAGGACCGTTCGCGCTACGTCAACTCGACCATTATCGGCAAGAACACGCCCGTCCCCGCCACCAATAGCCGCGAGTACGCCGTGCGCGCCACGCCGGGCCGTCCGGGCTCGCTCGAGATCTACCTTCTGCAGGGAGACGACCCGGCGCCGCTCAACAACACGGTTGTGGGCAAGTACGTGGTCCCAAAGATTCCGGGCGAGCGCGGGCGCGAGACGCACGTCAAGGTCTCGTATTCCTACACGGAGAACGCCACCATCGAGGTGGGCGCCACGCTCGCGTCCTCGGGCAGGGCGCTCGAGGTGGAGCGCGCCGAGGTCGAGTCCGACCTCTCGCGCTTCCTGAACGCGCCGACGGACAACGATGCTAAGGGCGAGGGCCATGGTTTTGCCGATGCGCGCGTCATGATCTGCGTCGACACCTCTGGGTCCATGTGGGGTGAGGGGTTTGAGGCCGCCGAGAAGGCGGTTGACGCGTTCTTGGACTCTGTCGAAAGCTCTGGCGTCAAGGTCGGCCTGATGTACTTCTCAGACAGATCGAGGATTGCCTGCGAGCCGAGCAATGAATACTCAGACGTTGTCGAGGGTACGCGTGGAAGTGACGAGGATCTATTAAATCGTCTCGGATTCTACAATCCCTTGGCAGAACGCTGCGGGGTAGGGAATGCTGCCGACCCTCTTGATGCCTATGCAAATTGGCGCCGCGACCATTCACCTCGTCGTGATTCTGAAATAGCCCTAATCTTGACGGACGGCTATTGGAACTACGACGCATGTGAATCTGCCATCAGCAATTCCAAGTCGCTCAAGGCTGACGGTGTGACCATCATCGGCATCGGCACCTTTGACGCTGACCTGGAATTCCTCAAGAAGATTTCCACCTCCGATAGCTACGCGGGCCTCTTCGACTTCTCCGAACTCGGCACTGCATTTTCGAGCATCGGCCGCTCCATCTCGAGCGGATCTGGCATCAGCATTTAGGGAGCCTATTTATGGAACAAGAACTCAACTTGCTACTCGTCGTCGGCGCGCCGCTTGACCCCGTTCCTTCACAGGAAAAGCTACGGCAGCTGCTCACGGATGCACGTGTGGTGTGGGGCCCCAAGGCCTCGCGCGGTACGGACCAGATTATCTACAAGCGCTTCTTGGGCGAGGTTCCCAACATGGAGAAAGCGTTTGCCGATGGCAACGAGGCCCAGGTCTCTACCATCGCGGCGAATGCTCTTAAGGTTGTGAACGGCGCGCTCGATCCGGTGCTCGAGGCGGCGGCGGAAAACAATCAGATTTCTGCCGGTCAGCTGGACCTTATCTGCAACAAGACCAAGAAGCGCATTAAGAAAACCCACTTTGGCGTCGAGTATCAGGTGGACGAGGCCCTTGTGCGCAAGCGTGCTGCCGAGCTTAAGTACACGGTTGCCGAGGGCGGTGCCACCGCATCTACCAACGACGGATCAAACGATGTCTACAAACGCTACATGGAAGATAAACTTCCTGGTTGGGCGGGCTATAAAAAGGAGACGGATCTTATTGCCCTGGGCAAGAGCGACCTGTATGACTTTGCCTGCCCCGACGGCTGCGCCGACCCCTATCGCGCCCCGAGCGCAGACCTGCTTGCGAAGGCAAAGCAGGTGGCGGGATCGTTCCGCGCCAACACGCCCGAGCAGGCGGCCGCGGCGAGCCTTGAGGCCCTATGCCGCAAGGCCTTTGGCACAGACGACGCTCGTAAAGAGTACGACGCATGCCTCAATCGCCTTAAGCTCAACCGTGTCTTTGATGAGCTCGACGAGCTCGCATCGTTCTCGGACAACAGCTTAAGGGTCGAACAGCAACGTGCTGCCGTTGAGACCCTTGCTCCCTTTGTGGCAGACAAGACTGAGGCGCGTTCCTTGCTCGTGGGTCACTGCAAAAAGAAGGGCATTTCGCTTGAGCGAGATGCAGAGCTCGACTCGCTCGTTCAGTGCCGCTGCGGTCATATGAACGACAAGTCTGCTGCCACGTGCGGTCGCTGCGGTTTGCCGCTTATGCTCGAGTGCCCCTCGTGCCACAAGAAATACCCCAACACCAACGATCGCTGCCCCGGTTGCGGTGCGCCTTTAGGTGCGGCCATCGAGGATGCGGAGCGCCTGTGCGACGCTGCCGATAAGCTTGCGGGCTGGCTCAACTTTGAGGGTGCGAAGGCAAACCTCGCTCAGGCGCGCTCGGCGTGGCCGTCCTTGCCCCGCGTTGCCGAGGTCGACACAAAAGTCGCTCAGCTCCAGGCTGCTGCGGGCGATTTGGGCGCCAAGCTCACGTCCGCCATTGCGGAGCGTCGCTTTGCGGAGGCGGATGGACTCTTAAGGCGCGCCTTGCTCGTACCGGGCGTCGATGCTGCCTATCTTAAGGCGCGTGAGGCGGAAGTTTCTTCGGGCGTAACCGAGGCGGACGATCTTGTGCGTCAAGCTCAGGGGACGGCAGATGTGGAGGAGGCCGCCGAGCTCTGTGAGCAGGCGCTCGCCCGCTGCGCCGACCATGCCGCTGCTCGTTCGTTCCTTGCGTCGCACGCCCCGCAGTCGGTTTCCAACTTGGAGGCTCGCGGCAATGCCGAGACTTCGACCGTAAGCCTTGTTTGGCAGCCGAGCCGTTCGCGTGGCGCGCTTGTGTACGAGGTCTACGTTGTCGAGGGTGACGGTTCTTCCGGCGATCAGCTCCTTGGCACGACTGATCAGCCCTCATATACCCACGAGCATGCTCCCCAGGGGTGTGCTCTTGCATACAAGGTGGTTGTCGTTCGCGTCGGTGTGCGTTCCCAGCCTGCTGCGAGCGAGGTTATCGCTCTTGCGCCCGACCTTACGGACGTGCGTTTTATGCCGGCGCATGAGCAGATCGAGGTGTCTTGGAAGCCGCTGCCGTCGAGTGCGACCGTTCAGATCACGCCGCTCGATGGCGGGGACCCCATTACCGTCCCATCTGGTGGTCACTACGTTATCGGCGGCCTTACGGACGGCGTGACGTATCACTACGAGATGAGTGCCTCCTTCGATATCGTTGGCTTGGGCCGTCGCCAGACACATCCGCAGACATTCGAGGCGACCCCGCTCGATGCTACACGCTACGTAGACGGCCTTGTCTCGCGTGCTCATAAGGGCGCGGAAGGCGTCTTTGATCTTGAGTGGGAGGATGTTGGCGCCGAGGTGCGTTTCTTTGGCTCCGTGGACGCCAAATCCATTCCCCAGCCGGGGTCGACGTCCGATGTGGCATCGCTCGAGCGAGACTTTGAAGTTGTGAGCGTGAGCGTTGCCGGGCCGGGCAAAGGCACGCTCACCTGGAAGAGCGATGAGGTCCTTTACTTCTTTGCGGCCACGGTTTGCGGTAGCTCCGCTATCGTGGGCGCCAAGGCTCGTGTGTCAAACGGCGGCAAGGTGAGTATCGATTCCATCGAGGAGGCAAACGGCAAGCTGCTTATCTATGTCTCGGTAAAGGACCGCGCGGTGACGGGATTTAGTGTTGCCGTGAGTGAGACAAGTTTTGTGGACGACCTTTCAGACTTCTCGTGCCAGCCACGACCCGTTTCCAAGAAAAACTGGGAGCGCGATGGCTGTCTGACCGTGCCGGCACCTGACGGACAGAGGCTTTACGTCTCGGTCTTTTCGCGTAAGGGCAGTGTGGGCAGCTTTGAGTTCTCGGATCCTGCGCAGCAGATTTTTGAACGTCGTCATGCGCATGTATGTTACGAGCGGACGGATAGCAAGAAGCTCTTTGGTCCTCGAGAGTCTACGTTTACGTTTTCGGCCCAAGAGGGCGGTTCCTTCACGTTGCCTAAGACAAAGATCGCCTATTGCATCGGCAACCTGTCGCCTGCGTTATCGGTCGATTCCGTAACGCTTGAGGAGTTTGGTCCCGTCGAGGTCGATGGAACCTACAGCATCACGGTTACGTTACCCAAGGCCAAGAAGATGTCTATCCAGGCGTTTCCTGCTGCGGGCATTAAGTCTGTAGAGGATGCCTACATTACCTCTTCCGGTTATCTCGTTCAGTAAAGGGTTTTCATTATGGGTTTCTTTTCGTCATTATTCGGATCGGCTGCTACGCCTTCTGGCATGCCGTCCTTCTCGTCGAACGGCATTGTGTGTCCGTTTTGCTTTGAGCAGTTTGGGGCCGATGCCGTAGAGTATCGCTGCACAAATCGCCAGTGCGACGCCGGCCCTTCGGGGTCTGCTGCCGAGGTGGACGAGAAGTACTCGACGTTTCGCGGATGGCCGCGGCCCAGACCCGTGGGACACGTCTTTAAGCCCCAAAAACAGGGCCACTTTGGTGGCGGCTCCGTGTGCTGCGACGTATGTCACTCCAACACGCCCGTGCCCATTTGTCCTTCGTGTCACAGTCCGCTGCCGCAGTCTTCGATTGACGGCAACAACGAGATCATCGCTATCGTGGGCACGCGCGGCTCGGGCAAGAGCCATTACATTACCGTTCTTATCGACCAGCTCACGCGCCGCGTTGGGCATGTCATGGATGCCGGTGTAAACCCGTTCCTTACCATGGACGGTCTTTATAACTGCCGCGAGCTGTACCAAGAGACAAAGTACAAGCCGCTGTTCGAGGAGCAGCATACGCTCGAGGCAACGTCACGCGCGCTGGGCGGTGGCGACCGCAAGGACAAGATGCCGCTCATCTACACGTGGAACTATACCGAGGCGTCGCGTGGCCGCAAAAAGGCATTTACGCTTTCGTTCTTCGACGCCGCCGGCGAAGACCTGGAGGACCCGCAGGCCGTTGCCACGGTCAACCGTTACCTGCAGCATGCGCGCGGCATCATCTTCCTTGTCGACCCGCTCCAGATTGCGGGCATTCGGGAGCAGCTCGAGGCAGCGGGCGAGACGGACCTTACGAGCAGCCTCCGCGGTGTTCAGGGTACGACAGGTTTCGAAGGCGTGCTCAGCGCCATCACGACGCTTATCCGCACGGCGCGTGGCATTCGCGAGGGGGACGCCATCGATGTTCCCGTGGCCATCGCTTTTTCTAAGTTTGACCAGCTGACGCCCATTTGCGGTGCGGCGGTTACCGTTCAGCAGCCAAGCCCGCATGCTAAGCACGGTGCCTTCGTCGAGGCGGATCAGCAGGCCGTCGATGCCGAGCTGCGTGCATTGCTCGAAAACTGGGATGAGGGCGCCATCGTCTCGAGTGTTCAGAGTAATTTCCGCGATGTTGCCTTCTTTGGCGTGTCCGCCCTGGGCCTGCATAATGCTCCGGACGAGAGCGGCTCGGTTAAGCGTCCTCGTCCGCTGCGCGTGGAGGACCCCCTGCTGTGGATTATGGCCAAGAATCACCTTATTACCAAGGAGTAGAACATGGCTGCTCACCAGATTATCTATACCTCGTGTCGCCGCGGCATAGAGGGGACCTCCGATGGCTTCCAGGTCTTCTCGTACGACGAGAAGCTTCCGTCTATTCCCGCGGCCGGTGCATCTCAGGGTTACAACGCCCTGTTTGTCGACCCTGTTCCGCACGATTTGGGCTTCTCTATCTTTGGCTATCATCCGCTCGATGGGGACTACTGTCTATACTGCAACAACACCCGGCTGCCTCACGACTACATGGGGCCGCAGGGGCGTTCGGGCAATATGTTGCGCCAGTCGTTTCTTGTTCCCTGGGCTGATATGTCGTTTGCACCCATTGAGCTCATAGGTTCGTCTGTGCTGCGTTCGCAAATGGGGCCCGAAGTTCAGAGCGCGGAGAAACCCGACTATCTGCCGCGCGTAGATTTGGCCCCCGCTGGCAAAGTCACTTTTGATGAAGTCTGCGAATGGCTCGAGGACGAGGACATGGCGGACTCCATGGGGGAGCTGCTGGCAAAGCTCTTTGCAGCAAAGATGGGCGGCAAACAGCTTGTTGTCGTTGCCACGGCGGAGGAGGCGGCTCAGATTATCGGAGCTATTTCTTATGCCTTGCCGCTGCGTTTGTCACGCCAAATTTCCTTTGTGCTGGGTGCCGATGATGCAACCGAGGCATCGGGCGATATCATCAACGCTTCTGCCGAGGCCATCGCGGCGGCTCCGGATTACGTGACAAGTGGTTGGATCGTCTTTGATCCGCATAACCCGGATAGCAATGGGTCCTACGCAGGTGTTGACGGATATCTGGGATTTGTCGAGCTTTCCTATTCGCTGAACCCCAAGCGCCTCGCGGATTTCTGCAGCTTTGTCCAGGAGCACACGACGGCCAAACTTATGTTGGGCGCACTGGACGATGCCCATGATTTGTGGGCATTGCTTGGAAAGAGCGAGCCGGATGCGGACGCGGGCAGGCTTCTACGTGCACTCTCCTTTGCAGAGGCTTCGTCCGACGAGGCAACAAACGCGCAACTTACCAATCAGCTCGTAGATTCGCTTGATACGCTGGCGGATATGGGTCTTGGCGTGCTCATCCCTGTTTTGAGCTATCTGCTGCGGCGTGTAGGCGGAATGGATGCCGAGAGGCGCGAGGGTGTGTGCGCCGTCGCGGCCGCTACGGTATCGCGTCTGCTTTCCGATGCCTCGGTGACGCCGCGGGACTTCCCCAAACAGATGAGCTCACTATGCGAATCTTGTTCGCGTGCCGGCCTCGACCTTTTGGCAATTCTTCAGCGCGGCGGCGATTCTTCGTGGCTGTTTGCGCCGGGCGAGGTATCGGACGTTCAGAAGATTATCGATTTGCTGGATCTGTTCTCTAAATCTGCTGCGGCTCGCAAGTGTACGCTGGAGGAAGCTGGTCCCGACGGCGAGCTTGGACGCTTTGCCGCTGGGGCCTTGCAAGCGGCCTTTGCTCTTGATCGCGTGAAGCTATCGACGGCTGTGATTGCCTATGTCAACGGGTTCACCCATTCGCTCGATGTTTACGAATCTGCCGTCGAGGCAGCGGTAACGGCGGTGTGCGCTGTTGCCCCGAAGGAGATTAACGGCATTTGGGGGGTCATCGCTGCTCGCGCTCCGTATGCCAAGGTTGGAGAACTTCCGCGTGGTCTTGTGTGGCTGAGCGACCATGGACGCGAGCAAGACATGGGAACCATGTTCTCGTTTGGTTTGGGCCACGTCGAGAGCGTAGAGGCTGCGTCGGATCTGTATAAAATCTGCTGTAGGGAAGGATTCCCTACTCATAAGGCGCTTGCCATAGGTTATACCGACACTACGTCCCTATATGTTGCTTTCCTGTTAAGCTGTCACAGCGAAACAGCAACCTCAATACTTCGTGAGCTTGTTGAATCGCTTGCCAAAGCGGCTCCTAGTAACAAGTTGGTGTGCTGCCCGCCCATGGTAAAAACGATGGGCACTGCTTCGCATGGCCTTACGGATGGAATCGATCCTTTGAATCCCTCAAAAGAAGATCTTAGGACCTTGCACGCTCTTTATGGCTATTCCCAGGCTGCGAACGCGGCGGTGCTTGGTCGCCATGGCATGCTCGCACTGACACTTGCGGAGTTGGGGAGGGCTTCTCAGACAAGCGCGGATTTCAGAGCATATCAGGGAATCCCCGGTATCCTAAGAAACTACCGCGGGGCTGTCGATTTTTCTGACGTTACGGGCCGTGATCGAGATAGGATCTGCGACGCTTTCGCCCAGGGTGTTTTGGGGTGTTGCAAAGACCTTGGCGATTTTGCCTTTGCCATGGCTGCAATGTCGGACACCTGTTGGCTGCCTGCCTTCGAAGCCTGCGCTCAGCTTGCCTTAAAGTATTCGCGCGGCAGACAGGGATCGTTCGATCGCTTGGCACTAGTTCTTTCGTACCTAGCGGTTTACGGAGTGAATCGCGAAGACATGCACGCCGCTATGGGCAAGGTCCTTCCCAAAGTTAAGCTCGAAAACCATGGCGCCCTTAAACACGAATGCGCCCGTTACTGCGGGCCTCGCGCGCTCGAGGCACTGGGAATTACGGCTCCTGCCGATGTTGCGCAACAGATTGACGCGATTCTCGCTGACAATGTCAAAAAGGGCGGGTTGCCGTTCTTTAGAAAGTAGGTAAGTTTAAGCAGACGGGTGATGACCATGGGGTTGTTTAATAAGGTTTCTGGGTTGGCAAAGGGCGCTTACGGTAAGGCGGCGGGCTATTCCGATGCTGACGAGTCGTTTATCGGCGCTGATGTCGATGGCATGATTTGCCATATGGGTCTTTATCCCAAATACATTAGGCTCCGCACTAGGGAGCCGCGCACCGAGCAGATTAAACGTGCCATGGAAGATCCTATTTCTGCCTTAGTTGGCCCGGCTCAAGAGGTCGAGCGCATCATCCGCGTGGACAGCCACGTTCGAGATTTTGAGCGTTGGACCGAATTTGGCAAGCGTTGCTATACGCTCAAGATCATGGGCACCAGAAAGCTTGTTCGCATTCGGTTGGTTCCGGCAGACGGCCAGCGCTTTGAGAACTACGTAATGAGTCATTGGATGTAACGAGGACGGCGGGTTGCTCGTTCTGATAGGAAGAAGGTAAGAAGAATGGCAGGAAGCGGTTCTTGGCGTCCTCAATATGATTCGAGAAGGCAAAAGGGAGGACGTGGCACATACTCGCCGAGCAAGATGTCCTTTTCTGAGCACAGGAGGCGTGGGCCTTCTGTTTACTTTGCCGCCAACTGGGTGCTCATTGGCGTCGTGGGGGCTTTGGCAATGCTGCTCATCGGCCTTACGGCGCTCGTCCGGGGCAACTGGGAAGGCTTTCTGTTTGCCCTAGTGGCAGCGTTTATTTGCTACAAGCTGTTTTTCCATAAGCGCTCGTAGGGGAGCGATGGGATTTAGTTTCCCTGTATGCAACTACTAATCAAAATAGGAGAATACCATGGGACTGTTTGGCTCTTTTGTTCAAGCATTTAAAGACGGATACAACGGCGTAGACGAAGAGCAGGACACTGCGCCTTCCACTAAGGAAAATACTGCTCAAAAACCCGTACCCGCAAAGGAGACTGCCCCTGCTCAAAAGCAGGCTGCCTCCGAGGAGCCAAAGTTCTGCGGCGCATGCGGCGCCTCCCTCGAGCCGGGTACCAAGTTCTGCCCCAAGTGCGGAGAACCGGCGATGGACGTTGCGCCGGAGCATCAGGCCGTTCCGGTCGAACCTCCGCATCTTATGCCGACTGATACATTGCAAGCGTTTTTGGATACGGGCTGCAACCAGATGTCCTTGCTCGAAGGAGCTGCGGCTTACCAAAGGGTCACACATGCCGATCCTGTTTTTGGAACTGAAGAGGTTAATTCTCATTTCCTACTTCATGGCAATGAGATGGCTATTCAAAAGGTTGCTGGAGTAATCAAAGGCCTATCTGAACAGTTTTTTAAGCATAAGCTCATTGTTAATGTAGACATGCTGCCCGCAGATAATCGACAGGTGGTTCGTATCTATTCTGCTGAGGTGGGGAGGCGCATGGAAAAAATGATGTATTTCACGCTCGTACAAGAAAACGTGAGAGATGGCGCCGTTTATTACCTGTATATGGTTGGCGATGCTTACGAGCTGCAGGCCAAGGCCGATGCCGGTGTCATCTTGTCCAACGACGAGAATGAGAGACTTACCAGGTTTGCTGCCCTTCACGACACTTTTAGCGAGTTTATTTCAACTGCAACGAACGGGGTTATCTTTGCCGTTGCTTCTTTGAACGACCACCAAATGAATGGCCAAGCTAACTTTAAAGACGGATACAACGGCGTGGACGAAGGGTGGGACGCTGCGCCCTCTACGAAGAAGGGCGCTGCCGAAAAACCCGCTCCCGCAGAGGGGGCCTCTCCTGTCCAAAAACCGGTTGCCTCCGAGGAGCCAAAGTTCTGCGGTGTGTGCGGCGCCTCCCTTGAGCCGGGCACCAAGTTCTGCCCCGAGTGCGGAGAACCGGCGATGGGCGTTGCGCCGGAGGGTCAGGCCGCTCCGGCGGAGCCTCCGCATCTTATGCCGACTAATACATTGGAAGCGTTTAATGATGGACACGGTATGAAGATGCTCGAAGGAGCTGCGGCTTGGCAAAGGGTTACACATGCCGATCCTCTTTTTGGAACTTCCGAAGTTGATTCTTTTTTCCTGCTTCGTGGCAATGAGGTGGATATTCAACAGGTTGGTAGTTGGATCTTAACCGTATCTGAAGGGAGTCACAATGATCTCATTGTACAATCCGCCGTGCAGTCCGCGTATAATCGACAGGTGCTTAAAATCTATTCTGCTAAAGCGGGGATGCGCTTTAAAAACACGCTATATTTCATGCTCGTACAAGAAAACGTGAGAGATGGTGCCGTCTATTACCTGTATGTGGTTGGTGAATTTTATGACCTGAAGGCCAAGGCCGATGCCGGTACCATCTTGTCCAGCGACGAGAATGAGAAACTTGGCTGGGGCTTTTCCCACACTTGTAGAAATTTTGTTTCTGCTGCAGCGGATGCGGTTCTCATGACTTTTGCTATTATGAACGACTGCCAAATGAATGGCAAGCCTCTCTTCTAGGGTTCCAGGTCATAAAGCGACTCGACAATTCTTGTGTTGATCAACTGTAAGCACGCAAGCTATATCATCCGCCCTCATTTCTTGTTTAAGGAAATGAGGGCGGATTTGTTGTTAGGGCCAGATGTTCATCTTGTTATAAGAATGGGGCGGTCAAAGCCGCCCCATTTACATATTATGCTAGGGGAGTGTCGTCGCTCCCATTGCTGTGCTTTCGGTTGCAATGTTGCCGATGGCCTTCATAAGGCTTTCGACTTGTTTGTTGGTCGTCGCATTGTTTCCGGAGAGATCACAGCGCCACGCCATGAGCTTTGCGTTGCTAGAGCATGCTTCTACCGTTATGTAGATGCGTGCCGGTCCTTCGGGACGAAGCAGATTCAGTTCTAAGGCTCGCAGGCGCTTTCCAAAAAAGACACCTCCCTGGATTGCCTCGAGTCCCGTACGCACGGTTATGCGCAACTCCTCTTGCTTTGCGGCCCGAAATGCAAAATCGGACCATGTCGTGTCTGCAAAGCACTGAGCTCCGGACACCACTATGGGCCCCATGGGGTATCCGGGCGCGCATCGTTTCTGTAGTTGTTCGACAGTGATATCTGATGCGGTCATGTGGCCTCCTCTCACAATTTGCCTGCATAGGGCAGGCGTACTCTCAGTGCAAATTATCCGACAGCCCTTTTCGTGCCTGTTGCGCAACATATTCGAGCATGCCTGCGTGATACTTTTGCTCAGACGATTGCAATGGGGGAGCCATGGATAATTTGGAACAGCTCGAGGTTGTGCAGCTTGATGGTTTTACGCCCAGCATTCCTGTGGAGCCCGGGCGTGAACAGGAGCTCGCATCGCGTTTTAATATGCTCTTTCTTCAACCGGGGAGCACGCTTCATGGTGGTTTTGGTGCGGTTGCCAAGGTGGTGAACCTTTACGAAGAGGTTTTTGCCCTCAAGCGGTTAAACGCACCCGATTCCAACAGCGATTGCTCGCCTTCTGAGCTGAGGGAGATGCTGTTCGAAGAATATAAAAACCAACTCGCAGTATCTAGGCTAAAAGGCTTTCCACAGGTCTATGGCTATGGGTCGTGGAAGGGCGAGCCGCTTATCCTTATGGAATGGATCGAGGGCACCACGCTGGCGCATGCTGTACCTGATCTACCTCATGAAGGCGACGGTGTTCAGGGTGAAGTCGTGGCACAAGTGGGCATTTCGGTCTTGGAGATCTTGCAGGGTGTCGAGCGCCTGAACAGCCGCCTTGTGCATCGCGATATTTCTCCTAATAACATTATGTTTCGCACCAAGGATATGAGCCTGTCTCAGCAGATTGCTGCCGGCGCCTTCGATACGTGCCTGATCGATTTTGGCAATTCGACCACAGAATGCCAAGATATTCCCATGGCCTTTACGCAGCGTGTGGGCATGATGCGTGGGGCCACGCGAGATTACGCTCCTCCCGAGATGCTGACGGCAGACGTAGAGGGCGTGGAAGAGCTTAGAAACAATCCCGCAATTGATATCTATGCACTCTGCAGCGTGCTGTATGAACTTTACGCGGGGCATACGCCATTCGACCTTACCCACTCTCTTGGAGGGTCAGATTATCGCACCAAAATGAGCATGGATCCAAAACCGCTTGTTGCCCGGCGCACATACGAGGCGCCGTTGCTCAATGCGATTATGAGCGGTATCAGGCCTTCTCAGGAGGCCAGGCCAACGGTGGATGGCCTTTTGTACGAGCTTGAATGCTGGTATGAGGGTCGTCAACGAAACGGAACGGTCGCAGCTCCTAAGCCGGTTGAAATGCCCGAAAAATATGATGCGGATTCGGGCTGGGATGAAACGACGCCTGTTGGCAATGCGGTGGTCGTACCTCTTACGGAATCCAACCCGTCCGAGAACGACTTTGTGGCTCCGGTGGCAGAATCGGCAACTGTGCCTATGCCGCATGCTGAGGAGCGTTTTGAAGCGTCCCGTAAAACTCCGGTGTCCGAGCCGGAGCCAACAGGGGACGCTTGGTCTGAGCCTGATGTTTATTTTGATGCTTCCGGTGCGGAGCACGTTCCGGTTCCCACGCCGGTGCCGGTACCCACGCCTGGCACCGCACGGAGTGCGGCAGGCGCCGCGGCGGCGGGGGCTGGCGCTGCATCGACGGCGAGGGCCGGCGCTGCATCCGCCGCAGCCGCTGCTGGTGCTGCTGCGGGCTCGGCCGCCGCGGGGGCTGCATCGCCGCGACCGAAAAGAGGTGGAGGATCAGGCACTGCCCGCGCCTCGAAACCCCGTTCTGCCTCTGCTGCTTCGAGCCCCGTGCCGCCGCCCCCTGCGCCTCCCGTACCGTCTCCTGCGCCGGCGACTTCTGCACCGGCGCCCCCTGTTCCCTCGGGCTTTTCGAGTTCGGGAAAAAAGAAACGAGGGGCCGTTTCGAGCAGTGGCACATCTATTGGGTTTAGGGACGTTCGTCATTCGCGTCCCGTGCGAAAACTCGGTTGGCGATTGCTAATAATTTTGGCAATCATGTTTGCGCTTAGTGCCGTGTCGTGTGCCGCGCGGATTGCATTTGGGTCGGAACTCCCCGGCCACCAGGAGAGTTCTGAGGTTCAAGAAACGAATTGCGTTAGCGATGATAGCCAGGGTGTAGCCCCTGCTGAGGAGGATGTTTTATGGCAGAGATAACGCCGCGCCGTATCATGTTCGAGGATTTAAGAGGGTTTGCGGGCCTCGACTATCACGATGCGTGCTGCCTATTGCTTTCCGTTCGGCCTGTTGCCGGCGGCATGTCTCCTCGTGAGTCGCTCGAGGTCATGCATCGTTCGAGCATCATGCGAAATTACGTGGACATTGTTCCTTCCAAAACGAATCCCTCGCATTTCGGCGACTTGCAAAACGCCTCGCTCAACGTTATGGCGCGACTGGCGGCGCGGCAGGGCTCCGGCGCGGCATCGCGCGTTAAAATTGCCGATCACTATCGCGGGCCGGCGGCTCATGCTATGGCTGATGCATTCGATGCGTGGGGATTGAGCGGGCAGACGTATCTTAATGCGGTCAGGTGTATCGACATGGCAGTGCTTCCTGCCGGCAAGGATAGAGCCGCTCTGTTTGTCATGCTGTTTGTGGTAGCAGGTTGCCTCCAGGATCCGACGCGCGCGGCGGAGCAGGTCGAGGACTTTCTGGAGCGATGCATGGGTGGACACTTTAGCTCAACGACGCTTAGGCTCGATAACGGCAAGAGCGGCTATGTCTCCGCAGCGAGTCCTGTCGATAGCGCTTCCACAACGCTAGGCCTTATCTTGCGGGAAGGCAGTGTCGTGCGCCTGCCGGCATATGAGTTGTCTCAAGATCCGGAGGGCACTGTCATTGGCTATTTGCCAACTGGTACGAACGTGATTGGCGCGCCCGACGGTTGCGTAAGCGCCCGCCACCTTCGCATATGGTGCGAGGGGGGACGCTGGTATGTGCAGGGTCTGGGCTCGACAGCTGGAACGGTGCTCAAGCGCGGCGCAGAAGGCTTGACGGTCGTTGAACCCCCGAGCTCTGAGGCCGAGCCGGGGCATGAGTACCCGCCGGTGGAAATTAAAGTGGGCGATGAGCTTTGCCTTGGCGGCAAAGTGACGTATATCGTTGCGCGAGGCAAAATCGGATAGCTGCAGTTTCTGCATCCAACCGTCCGGCGGTGTTGCGCAACGTTTTTTGTCCTTTTGGGTTTACAAAAAGATAAAGGAATCGTTCCAACGAGAAAGGACATGCTATGGGCTTGTTCGACAACTTAAAGTCTGGGCTGTCATCTGCGGGAAGCGCCCTGAATATCAAGACGGTTGCCGATACTTCAGACGTGGCGGCAAGCACTCAGACGGAGAATGCATTTTGCAAGCAATGCGGCGCTCCGCTATTGCCGGGTGCGACGTTTTGTGGAAAATGCGGTGCTTCACAGGTAGAGAACGCCAAAGCAGCTACGACATCAAAGGTGCTGCCCGACTACGTCTTTCCGGACCTTTCGTGGAACGAGGTCGCCGATCGAATCCTTGCGGACCGTCGCTTTCCAAGCGAACTATGGGATCTTGCGGGGAGCGTAAGTAAGCCGCATGAGATTCAGATTTCCGATGTAATTGGCTTTTGCAACATTTCCAACTGTGATGCTTTTATTGTTAGAGGCGGGGGTTCACTCTCTCTGGATGATTTGGCACTCGAGCTTATCGATGTCGCCGAAGACCACGATCGATCGTCTCTGAAAATAAAAATCGACCGCGACATTACTCGCGGGGGCGGAATTACCATTGCGGCGAATGTTCCAGATCCCGAGAGCCCAATTGAGGCAAACCCCTTCAATTTGATAGTGCAAGAGGCCTATGGGGACGATGCAATTTTCTACTATTACCGTATTCGTAAAACCGACCATCGCGTCTTTGTCGGTCCCGATGCTTTCGGTCGGACCGACTGTGTTGTCGCGATGACGTTTGCTAGGCTCAATTCTAAGGGGGGCGAACCGCTACGCCCTGTGCCCTGGATTGTCGATACAACTCCATTATGCAATCCAATTGAGGCTTCGCTGACAGAGGCGATAAATGAGAATTCGGACGACCTCCTTGCGCAGGCCGCTGGCTTCAAGAAGGGAAGGTACCCTTCTCCTATCGACGGAGTGATGCGCGACGATATCGAGTCCTATACGATTCTGGACCCATCTGTTAATCCGTATCAAGCGGTCGTCGAACTTGGGCATCGTATGGGCCAGGAGGGCTGGAAAATTGTCCAAGGGCCTGATGATTGGTATTACGGAGGCGACTTAATTCAGTTGGCTCCTTCGGGCGCTGATATGGGCAAACAGTGGTGGGATATTTTAGTCGTTCGGGTCGAAGCGAAAACAAGGGGTTACATCTTGTACCTCATTCCGCTGTATAATCTGTTTAATCAGGCGTACGGTCTTCGCAAAGAGGGCAAGATGCTGCGTCCAGATATGGAAGCGGCTTTCCAGGCTGTGGCTCCGTTTGCAGACCAAATGTTTGATTTTCTTGAGGCTGCAAAACATACCTTTATTTATGCAGTCGCGCAAATCAACCAAGAGGCAGCCAACCGGTGCGGCATATCGCTGGATTCAAAGAGATCTTTGCCGCGCGGTTCCTTTGATGAATTTCTCCAAGCTTGTCAGGCAGGTGAGCATGAAAAGGCGAGCAAGTTGGATAACGATCTTACTACTCTTCAATTCCGCCTTTATGATGACCCACTTGCTGACAAGCGATTCTGTGCCTCATATGTAGTCCCCCTTGCGGTACTTGGTTTAGAGAGTCTCGCGAGAATAATTCAGAATTCATCTTCTATTGGGCCCCTGGCTGCCCGCGTGGTCGATCGTCCTGATGGACGTGAAGGCGATCAGCTGATTGAGGTTTTCATTGCCGAAGGAGAGGAAGACAAGCTGTGGCAGAAGGGTTGCCACTGGTTTGTTGCTCGCGGGGAGACGGCAGATGGACTCCCGTTACTTAACGTATTTCTGTCCTCTTGCGAAATGGACAAGGCGATTGCCAAGAACAGGAGCGGCGCTGTTCTACCCCCGGATGTCAAAGCGCTTCTAGTTGATTGCGCGGCGAATTCCGATCGCGTTGTAGAAATGACCGAGTCCGTTATACCCCCTGTGGGACTGGGGCACGTTATTCGTTTGCTCAATAGTGAATGGCTGTCGGAGAAGTCCCAATCGCAGGATTAGGTGCCTTCGTATTAGAAATCGTTTTCTAAGGAGGCCCCGCCGACGTGTCGCTGCGCCAGCGGGGCCTCCTCGTGGTTACATTCCAAAGCAAAACGCCCTCCCAGAAGATTGCTCTTCTGGGAGGGCGTTAGGGATTCTATTCGCTATTTGTTAAGCAAGCTTGTTGCCGCAGCTGGGGCAGAACGCAGCGCCGGCTTCCACGGGGGCACCGCAGTTGGGGCAGAAGCCGCCTGCATTGCCAGCGGCCTGGGCAAAGCTGGACAGGTCCTTACCTGCCGCCGCGTCCTCGAAGTGCTCAAGTACGGTCTGGACGGAATTGCAGAAGTCGGCTTCTGCTGCAATGTCGGTGTCGTCGACGAGCTTCTCGGCCTTTTTGGCAAAGCCGGCCGTGATTCCACGGTTGAGAAGCTGGTTAAGGGCAGGCTGATCATCGGGAACGGACTCAGCCTGCTGCTCGGCGGCCCTTACAGCCTGCTCTGCCGCTTCGGCACGCGTGCTCGGGCAGCGGTAGGTCTTGAGGTCAGAACCCTGGAGGACGCAAACGTACGTTGCCCAAACCTGGGACTGCATTCCGTATGCGAAAATCTGAAGCGCGGGAATCTGCGTCTTTTTGAAGAGACCGCCATCGACTACCTTGATCTTGCCAACACTGATCTTATAGCTGTAGGGAGAATTAGCCGCGAGACTGTTGAGAGCATCGTTGGCAATGGTGATGCAGTCCTCGATTGAGCGATTTCCGACCGAGGTGACAATCGGATCTCCGAGATCATTGCTGTACTCGAGGTTAGAGAGCTTAAGTGCCATTGTAGTTCCTTTCCAATTGATGGTTTCGGCTGTCTTTCGACAATTCGTATTCTGGAGCCGCGAAATATGATTCTGTTGCGCAACATCAAAGATTTTTGAGAATGCGGTGTTGTTGACGAGTTGACCGGTTGCTTGAGGCAGCGCTCTTTGTTGCGCAACGGATTTCTGGAACAACGCCGTATGCTCAACTCGTCCTAAAGATATAAGAGAAAGGACAGGACAATGGCTGAAGTTGAAGTAAGGGCTTTGGGTCCCGACGACGTCGACGATATGGTCGATCTTGATGAGCAGTCTGGTTACGAGGTCTACGATGCATATGCGGATTACATTGAGGAAGAGGACGAGGACGGCGATGGAGGCGAAGAGAACAATTACCTCTGGGGCGTTTTTGCCGATGACGAGCTGGTCGGTTTTTGCGTAACGGGCGGTGCGGATGACCCCGATCTGCCGGATGCCGTTACGGAGCACCCGCTCAACGAGGAAACGTCGACGTTTTTGAGCCATGTGTATGTTGATCCTGACTACCGCGGTAACGGCTATGGCGCGCGCCTGGTGCACGACGCCCTGTTGGGATACTGGGAGAGCGAGGGCGAACAGCAGCCTACATTCCTGGATCTGAGCGGATATCTCTTTGATGATCCTGATGCGGATCCGATTAAGCTCGCGCATCTGCTCATCGACTTCTTTGGTAAGAACGGGTTTGAACCCATTCCCGACGATGAACACGACATCACCTACACCTGCATGGTCTTGGATCCCAAGAACTTTAAGGACCCGGACGCAGAGTAGAGGCTGCGATCTGTTGGTTCAGCTTCCCTAGTTAGTGTTTGGTGGGGCCGGACGTTCCAGTTGTGATGGCTGGACGTCCGGTCTTTTTTGTTGCCTGTCGGGTTTGGTGCTCGGCACGTTTATCTCGATCCGTAACATCTGGCGGGGGATACGGGGCCTAGTTGTTACAGATCGAGATGTTAGCCAAGGGGATGACTGAATGTCTCGATCCGTAACGTGTAGACCCGGTTTTGCTCCGTAACTGTTACAGATTGAGACAATCGGTCCGGACCCGTCGCGTCCGCCCCGTCATCTGTGGTTTACGTGGGGGCATGCGAAGCACGGGTATACTAACCGGCGGCGAATCTGCTCCATCGCTTAGAGCTGCTGCGTCTGGACGGCGCGTGATAGGGCTGCCAAAGCGATCGCCAGCGTGCTGAGCAACGTCCTCTCTGTGCGCACCCGTTTTTGTATGTATTAGCGCACTACCAAGCACGCCCGCGCGGCCGCATGCCGTGCCCATTGCGCGTGCAGATAAGGAACAACAACAATATGCGTAATTCTGTATCCGACGTCACGGACGCCGAGATTCTGGACGAGACCCGCGAGGCCATGACCCAGGCTGCCTTCGATGCCGCCGATGAGGCCAGTGCCGCCCAGGCCGTCGAGTCCGCTACCGAGAGCCTGCCCGCCTTTGACGAGCTGGGCCTTTCCGACGAGATACTCCGTGCTATCGAGAACCTGGGCTACACGGCGCCGACGCCCGTCCAGGCTGGCTCGATCCCCGTGGTGCTCGAGGGCCGCGACCTGCTTGCCGCCGCTCAGACCGGCACCGGCAAGACGGCCGCCTTTTTGCTGCCGACCATGAATAATCTGGAGCACATCGCTCCTCCCAAGCCTGTGCACGAGCGCGGCGGCCGCAACCGTCGTCGCGGTGCTAAAAAGCCCGAGGGCAACGGCCGCGGCCCCGTGATGCTCGTCATCACCCCTACGCGCGAGCTTGCCCAGCAGATCGACGAGGTTGCGAGCAAGATCGCCGACGTCACCGGCCATGTTGCCGTGACCGTCGTGGGCGGCGTGAGCTACAAGCCGCAGACCGCGGCGCTCAAGTACGGCTGCGACATCTTGGTCGCAACGCCGGGCCGTCTGGTCGATCTGATCGAGCAGGGCGCTTGCCACCTGGACGAGGTTAAGGTCCTGGTGCTCGACGAGGCCGACCGCATGCTCGACATGGGCTTTCTGCCCGCCGTCCGCCGTATTGTGCGCGAGACGCCGGCCGAGCGCCAGACGCTGCTGTTCTCGGCGACCCTCGACGAGGAGGCCGTGGGCGAGATCACCGACCTGGTGAGCGACCCGGCCCGCGTGGAGATCGCACCCGCCACGTCGACCGCCGACACCGTCGACCAGTTTGTGTTCCCGGTGTCCATCGAGGCCAAGAACAACCTGCTGCCCGAGTTTCTCAAGAAGGAGGGCCCGGAGCGCACTATCGTCTTTATGCGCACCAAGCACCGTGCCGACAGCTGCTGCCGTCGCCTGGAGCGCAAGGGCATCAAGGCCGCCGCAATTCACGGCAACCGCAGCCAGGCCCAGCGCGAGCGCGCGCTTTCGGCCTTCCGCGACGGCACCGTCGACGTGCTGGTGGCGACCGACGTGCTCGCCCGCGGCATCGACATTAGCGACGTGCGCTACGTCGTGAACTTTGACGTGCCGGCCGAGCCGACCGACTACATCCACCGTATTGGCCGTACCGGTCGTGCCGGTGAGCTGGGCTGGGCTATCACGTTTGTGACCGAGCAGGATGTCGACGAGTTCTACGAGATCGAGAAGCTCATGGACAAGACCGCCGACATCTACGAGGTCGGCGACCTGCATGTGGGGCCCAATCCGCCCGCGGTTGATCCCGAGCGCGACCCTGCGGCCTTTAAGGTCAAGAAGAAGACCAAGCGCGGCAAGTCCAAGAGCAAGAAGAAGCTTGAGCAGGCACGTCGCGACGGCAAGCGCAACGGCGATGACTACGGCGATGTGGCCGGTCGTTCCAACCGCGGTCGCGACGAGCGTCGCGGCGACGGCGAGCGCCCGAGCCGTCCCAAGCGCGGCGGCAAGACCCGCGTGCGCGAGGGCGTTCAGGCTCGCGTGGACGAGGCTGTGGAGAGCGTGGCCCGCGAGGTGGCTGCCGAGGAGCGTGCTGGCGCTGCCGAGCAGGTCCCGCGAGGCA